>JACLAD010004139.1_pt1 | contig 22532 bp, 22 predicted proteins | sample 8027901 | NCBI WGS metagenome assembly JACLAD01 (sample SAMN15725071, study PRJNA655200) | protist metagenome | isolation source: fluorescence activated cell sorting (FACS) single amplified genomes of... | place: Spain: Blaines Bay Microbial Observatory, Mediterranean Sea | collected 2016-07-05 | reverse complement strand
CAATCCCAAATCAGGAGCCAATTTCAAGCAAGAATCAAAGCCCACCCCCTCACCAGCCGTTTTTAAACCCGCAGAAGCCACCAGCAATTCCAATCCACATCCTAGCGTCAAAGCCGATCCAACAAATGACCGCACCAGGGTATTGTTTAATCAGGAAATCAAAGGGCTTTCCAAACAGGGCAAAACCTACAACGAGATCATCGCTCTCTACAACCCCAACGGAATGCTAGACTCTTGGAAATTGGCTGCAATCGACCGAATCTATCAGCGAGACCAACCCGAATACCATCAGAAGTATACTACGCTAATGAACAAGGATTTCGTGGATTATTCCGGACCGGTCAAAACCTTTGACACAGCCATTGAACTCCAAATCTTTTTACATCAAATTCGAATCAACGGCGCAACACAGGAATTAAACGAGATTAATCGCCTTATTGACAACCCAGGCGCCGATTGGAATCTTATTGCTCACAACGACCGAGAAACGAGGGCTGCTGAATTAAAACGCTTTTTAAAATCGGAAAGGAGGACCTTATCGGAATTACAATCGGATTTCAGCAATGGTGCCGAATATGTCGGAGATCCCAAAGTCTACCAGCAAACAATGATGACCCCCTCAATGGGATTGGAGGTGGTCGTCAGGCTGTATTACATCTATGTCTTTCGAGAGCTAGACAATGAAATGTATGACCAGTACTACCAACTCGGAGTCAAATACCACGATCAATCCAATATTCTTGGCGCAAAAGCGAATTTCGAAGCGGCTCTAACTGAATTCAATCGACACTTTCCCGGTATAGTGAACCCCAGTGCATTTCCTCAAATACGGCAACAAGCTGTTAAGGACTACGAGGCATCGATTGAAAAGGATAGGCTATCTATGAATTACAACAATATCGGCTTTGTTGACGACAGCAAAGAGGAATTCAAATTCTCCGACAATCCATTAAAGTATATGGGGGAACTCGTAAAAGATCCAAAGCGGATGGACGGTTTATTGTCAGATAGCCATATCTTTTTGAAAGGAATGGAACCGAAATACTTTCAACGGATCGCCGAAGCAATTGACCACACCGAAAACTGGTGGTTGTTACCATTGACCATTTATGGAGCGCTGGCAGATGGATTCGTTAGAGACCAATTGGGAGCCGAGAATATGGCTCCACTCATTGATAATGACAGCGCAATGGGAAAGGCATTGGTGAAATTCTCTGAGAAATCCCCTGCCGCCAAAGCGTTAGTATATCTACTAACGGATCCGGCTGGATTGGCAATGTCGGCAGCTGCATACATATCCATTGAGCAAGTCGCGTTGGTATTCCAAGGGGGTAGGATTGGAATCAGCATACGATCAATTGGAATCGATCCAAAAGGACTTGGGTATTCGGAATTTTGAAGAATTGATGAAATCCGAACCCGACATTGCGGAGAACATTCTGAATTCACTTTCCAATTTTCTAATCCCTGCACCAAATTTGCCTACGGGTAAAATGGGTACCTCGGTTATTCAGCGATTGAGAGAGGAGGGGTACATTCGAGAGGATCCAAAACCGGATCCAAAAACAAATCCCGATCCAACACCCGATCCAAAGCCAGATCCAACACCCGATCCAACACCCGATCCAACACCCGATCCAATACCCGATCGTACACCCGACCAAATACCGGATCCAATACCGGATCCAGACCCAGGGGATCCCGTTACATCCTTCGAGGACGAAGGTAAAATGGAAGAAGAGGATGCGGATCCCACCGATGATATTGTAGATGCAGAGGACAATAGCATTCAAAGCGTATTGCAAGAGGAGATTGCTGAAGTCAAAAGCGATTTGGAACGGGCTGAGGCGCTGCACGAACGCTTAGCCAAACAAGCTGAGGAGGCGTTGAATCCAACTGAGCAATTCACCCGGATATATGGCGACGGTTCCCGCAGATTTGACACCATAATGGCTGAAATGGATATGGTCGAATCCCATATAGATACATTACAATCTAGATTAGATCGGATCCAAAGGTCAATGCGGCTCAATGACCTTGATTACAACCGTTATAATCCAGAAGACATTGAGCTTAAAATCAAAGATTTGGAACGAGAAGCACGGGATTTAGAGCAAAAGATGGAAAGGACAACAGACTACGATACCCATCAAGAGTATCTGGAACGGTATGAAACGGTAATTGACGCACTCGATGATCTTTCAGACGATATGAAGGAATTGCAGCAAGCAACGGGTCGAAGCTACGCCGTAGACTATCCAAATGATGAAGAGGTGAGTGCTAGGATTGAAGGGGAAGATCCAACGGATTTCGATTGGCGGGATCAATTGGATGAAATGCTTGAGAACGGGGAGATCACCGAGAAGCAGTATCGGGAAGCCGTTGGATTCGACGATGATGCCGATCATTTGGATTACTCTATGCAGCAATACGACAGGGGAAGAGCGGCTGCCGATGGATTATTGCGAATGATCAATGAATCCAATGAATCAAACGTCGTTCACGAATCCAGCCCAATGATTCAATCCGATCCGCCACCGAAATTGGATTCCCAATCGATTCCACCCGATTCGACGGTAACGGCTGGATTTCCAACGGATCTCGCATTGGCGCGAGACCCCTTACCATTCGGGGCGGTAAGACAAGGCGATGGTAGGTTAAACCAATATGACTCGATTGCCCTGCAGTTCGCCAAATTGGCATACAAGAACAGATATGGAAGAGCCAATTACAGCGTGGCTGGATTCGGATATCAACGCCGATTATCTACCACCCGACGAGGGGTTTGGTATAATCCCAAAACCAGAGAGTTTTTCGTATCGTTTCGTGGAACCAAGTTTACCAATCAAGCGGATTTGATTCAAGATGCCCAAATCTTATTCGGTTTGACTGGGCACGGCGCTCGGTTCAAAATGGAAACTGAATTTGTGCAAAATCTGATTCAGCAATATCCGGAGGCAACTGTGCATCTGACAGGGCACTCACTTGGCTCATCGACGGCATTGTATGTGAATCAGGCCCTCAGGGATCTCCCACAAATTAAAAATACCACCGCGTTCAATCCAGGTCAAGGTATATATGGCAATATGCTCAGGGAGATAACCGAGGATCCAGATCGCAGCGCTGACTATTCCACCAGAACCAAAATCATTACTCAAAAGGGGGATCCAATCAGTACAGGGTTTATTCCAGGGATCATTCAAGAATCTGTATATGGTCAGACCAATATGTACAACAATTTAGGGGGCGGGTTCATCAATCCATTAACTGCACACAAATTGGAGAGTTTTAAAACGGAAAATGGATTGGTTGAGCGCATCAGCGAAGAATACCGGAAAGATCCGAAGGTGAAGGATATGGCTGACAGTCAGTATGAGGATACTCGGTTGTATATTAGAGGAGCAGGCGATGCAATGAATATGGCTCACTACCACCCGCATATTTTGCATCGTGAACCAGACCGCAAGGATCCAATTGTACGATTGAGTGAATCCCGACAATCCGTGTTTGATACGGATATGATTCCCCGCCACTACCCCAAGATTCCACAAGGACCCGGCAATCCAACGTATCCAATTTTGAATCCAAATCGAATATTCCAAGGGATTGGCGGGGAATCCAACGGACCAGCCTTTAACACAGGATCAAATCAAAGGAGATACGATCGCAGGTGCCCACCGAACCATTATTACGACTATCGCACGCAGCGGTGCAGGTATTTCCCTGATTCCACTGTATTTTCAATTGTCTAAGAATAAAAAAGACTGAAGACCGAAGACTGTTACTGATTCCAGTTCATAAGAAATCCGGGATGCCGAGTCCGAAATGAATTTGGGATTCGGAATTCGGAAATGGGGAGGGAGCAAAAAAGGAAACCGTCTTCTGTCTTTGCGTCTTTGGAATCCGTTAAATGTTTGAAAGTTCATATCCAGTAATTTTTATGTTGTGTACTTATATACCAGAATGTTAAGCGGTGCCATACCCAAAGCTAGTACCTACGTCCAGGGCGCCTTGCCCGTGGGACTTGATTCAAGACGCAGAACAATCCGATTAATCCCCCAATCGGGTAGCTCCAATTACAACGACGTCTCCAGCAATGTCATCCGGATTGATTTACCCCCATCCATCGGTTTCCTAGATACACAGAACTCGTACTTAAAATTCAGAATTAGTGTGAAATCCTCCGAAGTGGATCTTACCGTCCCTTGTAGAATGGATGAGAATGCAATGAGTTGGGTCCAGCGATTGGAAATCATATCCAATAACGGCTCGGTCCTAGAATCCATTGACAATTACAATTTATTAGTCAATCTCCTACACTCCGCCACCAGCCCAGACGATTACCGCAATACCGCAGGTAAACTGCTTGATAATGTCGGCTCCAAAGCCGAACGAAATGCGGCTATGGCAATGGAAAGTGGTAAGGAGTTCTGCTGTGGATTCGATGCATCTGGTATCCTAGGAGCCAATTCCAAGTATTTGCCGTGCCAGTTCATTCAAGGCTCCCTCACTTTAGTTCTCCAATTAGCCCCCTTTGCCGAGTGTTTTGTAGGTCAACCAAAAACCGGTAGCCAAAATAGTAAATCGGTAAAAGGGGTCTACACCGTCATTAGAGACAAAGACAAATACAGAAATGAATATTGCGAATCCCTCAGCACCTACAAATCGGGTAACTTAGAGGAATTTCAATATGACCTTGGTGGAAGGCTCTTCCCCGAATACAAGCTTAGATTGGACGGCGCCAGAATGGGCAATGCTTATGCGAACAATCTCAGCAGTTTCAATCACTTCCGTGACCACGGCGGCGGTTCGGCAATCAATCCATCGAATTTCACGGCGTCTCAAAATGAAAAAGTACACAAACCCGAGAGTGCCACCGGAAGTAGCTACACCGCCAATCCAACCAAACGGATGTATGGTAAAATCGCCAATGGGGTTCAGTTTTTCTACCAAAACGACAACGAGGCACTCACTACGAACCAAGTTGCCTTCGGTACGATATTCCAACCAGACGATTTGGACGATTTAGCCTCATTCAAAATCGGCGAGCGTTACAAAGTCACATTCAAAAAGGATTTCAGCAATACCACAGCTGCAGACGGTCGGAGTTTGGTCGCCGTAGCCGCAAACCAAGGGATTGCCGACCCCCAAGCTGGAAGCGCCATCTCGAGTACCGATGCAACGGAAGCCACGAAAACAAATGCCGATTACCTGTACGTGGTGGGTACCGGAGACATTCGTTTACCGGCTATTGAAACCAACGCTGGTGATGATGGCTTTGTGCAATCGGGTGTTGCTAACATCACCGGCTGTGTGTTCTTTTGTACGAAAGCGAATGTGGCGAGCGCACGCGTCAACCAATATTCAGGTCCCGGCACCACAGTGCAATTAAAAGGGCTTTCCGCACCCTCCTTGGGATCGGATGCAGTCACCAAAACCTATGTGGATGATATCCGAACCGCATTAGAGGCATCCGTGAATGGTTTGTCTTGGAAGGATACCGCAGTAGCGGGTACTACCAGCGCTCTACCAGTTGCCGTGTATACCGCCACCGCATTAGAAGCGTCCAGTAACGGCTCATTACCCGCCCAAGACGGCGTTACCCTATCGGTTGGCGATCGGTTTCTAGTAAAAGACCAAACCGACGGGGCTCAAAATGGTATTTACTCGGTAACGAGCGTCGGTGGAGCCAGTGCCAAATGGAAACTCACTAGAACGAGCGACGCCGATTCCAATACCGAATTGAGAAGCACCACCCGTCAATCCGGCATCAAAACGAATGCGTAGCCCTGCTCTGATGACGCCACAGGACCGAGTGCGCCAACGCCCACGCCGAAGGAGCAATCGAGCCAGCCCAATTTCAGATTTGGCGCGATCGGTTGAACTTCAAACCAGGGAATTGGCGATGATAATGGAAACGAACGAGCGAATGCGCCAGCAAATGCGCCAGCGGATGTTTGGAGGGGAGTTGAAAGATGGATAATTTAAAGGATTTGCCATTTTAATATGTCAATAGTAAACAATGGCTTGTGGATGTGGATGCAAAACAAAACACAAGAGGAAGACCCCAACAAAAAGAGTCCGTGTGAAAGGCCGGAAAAGAGGAAAAAAGGCAAGAAGAATCCGATATTCTGGAAGAAGGAGGAGCGGTTGAGAAAGCCTGGGGCAATCACTATGTTCACAAATACGGGACCAGGGAATCCCCCTGCCTAAAAAAATAGCCGTCCTTTATATGGGAAAGAAGACAACTGAGCAGAAACGAGCCTATCATAAGCTCTACTACCAGAAGAATATGAAACGGCTTCGGCAGATTGCCCGAATCCGCTACTGGTCCTTGCATTACGGTAAGAAGCCGCCCAACCTCACAAAGGAAACCGTGCGAGAGCCCAAAAAGCCCAAACCCGGCTTGAATATTAAAAAGGGTGAATTTATTTTAAAATTTGATTAGGTGTAAAAATGATTGTGGAAGCATTCACCATCACCGAGCTTGGTATTTTCATTGGAACCATCTTCGCCTCCATTGGCGGTTTGATGATTTCCATTCAAAAGTCAAGATGTACCCAAATCAGCTGCTGCGGCTGCGAGTGCATTCGGGAAGTCCCTCCCGTTGTTGAAGATTCAACCGAACCGATTAATTCTGAAAGGACTTGATTAAAATGTCAAAAGCAGATTACGGACTCAATTCAATCACTTACACGGATGACAGCGGGAATACTCAGACGATTAGCGTGGACGTCGCCAACGGCTCGATCGATTTCGGGAATTTGGACCTGATTGCCAAATCGGTTTCTAGCAGCGGCGGGGTCGTTGGAATGAATGTGCCCTACGCGATGGCCGATCGGTCGGAACTGGTGACCGCAGTCAATCTCTGGATCTCCGACAACACCTCGGCAGTCAATACCTACGGTCAAATCAATACCTGGAATACGTCCGCAGTCACGGACTTCAGCTATTTGTTTATGAATACCAGCTTCAACAGCGATATCTCTAGTTGGGACGTCAGCAACAGCACGACCTTTGAGCAATGCTTCTCAGGCAACACCGCATTCAATGGGGACCTTAGTGGATGGGACGTGTCCAGCGCCACGAATTTCAACTATATGTTCAACGGCGCCACTAGTTTCAATAGTGATATCAGTGGGTGGAATGTGGGGGCAGGGGGTGCGGCACACCGACAGAACTCTATGTTTCGGAATGCATCTAGTTTCAATCAGGATCTGACGAATTGGAATCTGGCTCAGAATGGGAAATCCCACGACATCAGGCATATGTTTGACGGCGCCACCGCCTTTGTCCTTCAGTATCCCAATGGTCCGTCTAGTTGGGGGAATCCGCCGAGTGCAGTGGCATTGCAGTATGACAATTGGTTGGGGTAATGAATCCAGCTAGAGATTTCCTTGAAGACTGTTCATTCCATTTCTTAAATTACAGTCTTGTTACAGTCTTTGAAACCATAATGGTGTCCATTCTTCCTTTTTCTTGATTTATACTCTTTTTTATGGTTTCAATTATGGTAACAAGAAATCCAAAGACTGTAAGACTGTAAGACTGTAATTTTGCTTGCTTGCAACGAAATCTGAAATGCCCAATCCGAATTCGGATTCGGCATCCGGAAAATAAAGAGAACTGAAAAATGGAGCAGTCTTCAGTCTTCGGTCTTTGCGCCTCAAAAAAAAACTCCCAAATCACCCAAATTACACATAGTTTTCAATCCACTCTCACAGTGTTATTCCTCTTCGCTGTCGCTACTATCTCTGTCTGGATCCAAATCAGGATCGTCCCCAACAAACACCTCACCCTCTTCATCATTGAACAGCGCCTCCTTCTCCACTTCATCAAGAACCCGAACTTTTTTCGAAGCCAAATAGCTGATTAGATTGCCTCTGTCAATGGTAAAACACCGCCATTGCTTCCGTTCGTACGTGGTTTTCTTATTATCGATTCCATCCATCGCATTCAATTTCCGATAAAACATTTTCGAACTACCTTCGTCCCATCCCTGTTTATTGCAGTACTTCTCGAATTGCAACCAAACATCAACCTTTTTGACAGGCTGCGTCCAATAGATATGGTCCGTCTCCCTGTTGTCAAACAGCAGTTTTTTCACAAACGATTGGTATTTATCGACATTCTTGCTTGCAAGTGCATCGTAGAAACCGGTTTGGACTCGCGTCTTGTTCGCCACCCATTTGGAAATATCACGATTCAGCAGGTGAGTGACAAACGGCTTCAATTTGGCGGGATCGGCAAACGCGTCCAACAAAGCGTCGACCTCGCCTGGGATTTCATTCAGCGGTAGCCGTTGACATTCCACCAATTGGAACCTGCGATCGGTTGGAGATACTTTGAGCAGGTTATCGTAGTTAGCAAAGAACGCCATCCGATTAAAGTTGGGTAGCTGCACACCATCAACGCCCTTGGTCTGCCACCAAAAGTCTTTTTCTGTGATACAACCTTTGATTTGATTCTCGCTTGCGATGGTGTCCTTACCGCTTGCCTCATCCCAATTAATCATAAACTTTTCGTCCCTATGGTTGAATTTGTCAAGGATATCTTTTGGATTTGAGGTACTCAGTACATACTTCCTACCAAGCACATTGTTTCCGAATCCCTCGAAAAACAGGTTCTTACCTACGCCTTCGACCGATCGCAATCCAATGGCGACTTCCGGCAATTCTCCTGGCTTTTGAAGCAGATGCGCGAAGTAGTTGAGGAAGTATTCCAATACCTCCTCTGTCCCTTCGTCGCCCGCCAATCGCCTCAGCTGCCTAATGAATACATTGTTTTCAAAATCAAATGATTCACATTCGAGATCCGGATCCCACCTCTGGTATTTGAATCCGGTGAACAAATTGTACGTGGTCTTGGGGCATTCCAGTGGAGGAGGCAAGAAACCCAATCGCTTATATTGCCTCATTTCTGGATCCCTTACCCATTTGTCGACGAAAGGTTTCTTCTTGGTGGTGTAGTCGTCTCGTTTTGCATCGTACTCCTCCTCCGAATACAACAGGTTCATATACGCCGCTTTGAATGTGTGCAACGGGTACCGCAGCACCTTCGGATCGCCATCCACCATATCGATTGTGCAAAACGACAACGGATTCATTACTTTGAAATGAGTCTTCTCGAATTCGGTTTTGACTACATCGTACTCACTTCCTGAGAAGTCAAGTATATTACCATCGACCAATGTCCAAAGAGCCGCCGCCTCCTCGTTTTCCGCTGCAAATTGACTCAAATCAATGGACCCGTAGGGTTTCTCCGCCCATTCGATTCCATATGTCTTCGTATATTTGTTAAGAGTGAGGACTCCACTCAACGTATCGGCTTGAAATCCATCAAACGTGTATGTACTGACTACCCCATTGAAATTTCGGACTGCTGTGCAGGCTTCCATTAGGATTTGGTTCTCATAGCGGCAGATCAACTGATTCAATACCTGGCTTTTCAAATTCTTCCGCGCCTTGTCCAACACAAACTCTTGTTGGAATTGGGCATACACTATGTCTTTGATTGGGCGCAATTCTTTATGAAAGCGTTGCAACCAAGCGCTTTTGATGTTGTTCACACGGTCTTTGTTCATCGTTTTCAATACCGTGTGTTTGCTAATACATTCCCGCTCTAATATGGACTCGCGATCGTCCACATACTGTTTCAGGTAGACGGTTTGCTCGTTTTTCAGACATTCCAATGTGTTACACATATACAGCAGTACGCAGGGATGAGCGTTTATCATATCGTAGTCGACGGTTAAATGGGTTTTCTTTGTCAATGTGTTCTCAGATTCGAGATGGGTTTTTCCTGAAGGAATCCCCTCTACGTAGGTTCCCTCGGGTATTTCCTGAAGGAATCCCCTTAGTTCCGCCTTGCACCGTTGGAATCCCATTCCATTCACAAAGTGCCTTCCTTTGGGTGTTGGCTGTCGGTACGTGGAGGTCATTTCGTATCCATTCACTTTCACCGCCTTTAACCATTTAACAATCCCCTCTACGTAGGTTCCCTTGGTTTTCATTAGTGGATCCTTTTTGTTTGTGAATCCACCATATCCATCGGTAAAGTGTTTCCAATCGTTCTCATTGGGGAAGAGCGCCTTGCATAACTGGGTTTTAGTCAAGCCCAATACCGCATCGACACGCTCCGGAGTGAATTTTTCAATCATTTGAATTTCCTTCGCATTTTTATTTTCCGTATTTCCCGTTCCTGTGCTCATATTAAATATTTTTCTAACAATGTTAATTCTTAAGTATTTTTGTTTTTTTCATTTTTTTCTGGAGGGGGGGTCACGGGCTGTTATTGGGCGATACAATGGAATCGATGCATTCGCCCGAGAGGCCCGCAGTCAATCTATAGATTGTTCAGCGGATTAGATGCACGGCACAGTCGAAATCAGCAATAACGAATTTTTTTTGAGAACAAACTATAGATTGACTGGCTCGAGATACCTCTTGTTGGGACGATACAATGGAATCGATGCATTCACCCGAGAAGCCCGCAGTCAATCTATAGATTGTTTAGCGGATTAGATGCACCTGACAGCGGAAATCAGCAACTAGGGAATGTATTTGAAAAAAAACTATAGATTAACTGGCTCAAGATACCCCTTATTGTGGATTCATAAGGATTTTATTCAAAATCTGAATCGACCTGTTTATAGGAATCGTTAGCCTCAGAAACCCCTAATTCCCATTCGTGAATCATACACAATCGTTCTAGTTTGCGTTCCATCTTGTAACATTTGTATTCCCATTCGCGATAATGCGGAGTAGCCAATATTGCCTCTTCCATTTGTGGTAGGTTACACCATCCCATTCGACACCCGTCACATTCATCAATCATACAGTTATAAGTATCGGGTAAATGGGGCTGGTTGGTATTAAGGATATGATATTCTTGTAGTAGGTGATCATACCATTCATTCATAATCTTAGCTAGGGGATGGGGAGTATATGACATTATTTTGAACTGTATTTCCACGGGAAGACCGCTCATATTGCTCACAACCTGCATCTGAATTTTAAGAAGTTTTAGCGCCGGCGATTTTTTTCAATTTTTTTTCGGGCGGGTCAGCGCCCCAATCTATACATTTTTCAACGATTATTCACTTTAACGCGAAATTCAATATGAACCCACAATAAGGAGGATCTCTAGCAGTCAAAGGTATAGCCGAACTAGAGGATTCCCAGCTTAACGTGAAATTCAATATGAACCCACAATAAGAGGGATATCCAGCAGTCGAAGGTATAGCCGAACTAGGGGATTCCCAGCTTAACGCGAAATTCAATATGAACCCACAACAATTCAAGCTAGGTCTATAGCATTCCAAGGATTACCTTCTGACTGGAGCCATTCAATTACCGTTTCAATATGTTCAATTCGGAATCGCATATCCTTTGCAATTAGAATAACAGCTTGTTCACCAGTAATCATTACACCACCGTTCATATTGTCTTGAAATTTGAACTCGCCTGTTTCCATTACATTTTCTAGTAGCTCGTGCGAGCTTGATTTAAATTCCTCAAACGCTTCCAGGGCACGGATATCAAAGCTTAACAAGTACATCCAAGTCTTCAGTTGAAGCCGAAGAAGCGGAATGTGCGACAGAAGACTTGGATTTTCTTCTTCAGGGTGCTCTTTGCAAAATGTAGCCAACTGCTTGAGCTGCTTGAGCTGTCGGTCAACCTCTACCTTGATATTTGCTTTAACTCTAGTCCACCTCATTTGTGTCGCAGGATCGGGTTGGCCAATCGAATCAATGCCGGAATAAGTCATATTCTGATTCACCTGTCCAATCGATTGAATCCCAGTATCAGTTGTATTCTGATTCATTGTTTCTTCTACCTCCCTTGAAACCGAGCCGGTCAATTTTTTCTGGCGGTCAGCGCAAACGGGGCGAATCCGATTCGAATCAATCCGATGCGGGCTGGAATCGGATTCACCGTCAAATCGATTCCGATTCCGATTTTGATTCCGATCAATCCCGGTATCAGTCATATTCTGATTCATTTTTTTTCTGGAAATCTGAATCGGAGTGGATTACGCTCTGAATCGGACTCCACCGCTGATCGGATTGATTCGAATGGGATTGGCCCCGTTTGCGCTGAACGCCAGAAAAAATTGAAGAGCTCGGTTTCTGGGAGGTCAGAAGAAAAAATGAATCAGAATATGACTGATACGAAGATTGATTCGATTGCCCAATCCGATTCTGCTATAGCCAACTCCGGCTTCGTTCCTGGAATGGCTTCATTCGCCACGAACGATTTCAATGGGATCGACTCGTGTCTCATCCATATGGCTAAAATGATCAAAGGACAAAACGGATTGTTTGATCGAGACGATTGGTCTGGAAACCGTAACCCGAATCCTAGATTGCATTGGGGAGACAATATCTACGGGCTGCACCTGAATGACCTGACCATCATTCGAGATCAACTCCTTCGTATGCGCAATGACGTCGATGAATGGAGAGAGTGGGCGATTGAGGCGCAGAATGATCAAGAAAAAGATAGGAAAGAGCTCGAGTGCTATCAGGAACCCAAAGTTGAATCCCAATCCGAATCGGAATCGGAGTCGGAATTGAAATCAAAAATCGAATCTGAATCAATTTCGGATCAAATGAATGGACACATATACAAAGCTTTAAGCTGCTTACTAGATCAAGACGGACAATGCCCGTCGGAGTACTTTGACAGTGTTACGGCATTGCTGAAGAACAACGACATATGTGACGCACATTACGGCGAATATCTAATCGGTGTTGCCAAACAACAAATCGGAATCCCTGAGCATTGTTGTATTGATTGCAACTATTCTCTGACAGAAGCCGAATTCGATAGCGGCAAAGGACGAATATTGTTTTCTGAAGGAAACGGAATTGAAGCCGGTGAATATCGTTGTGGGGTATGCGATAAGCGATGTAATGACCCTCAGGGTACCTTTCCCAACGAAATATCCGATTCTGACAACGAACCGGAATCGGAATCGGGCAAATTCATTCCAGGGATTGCTTCATTCAATCCCGGTGACTTCAACGGAATTGACTCCTGCCTCATTCATATTACGCGAATGCGCGATGGGTCAGCTTCAAATTTTGGAGGCTCATATTATTCGGATGACGATATGACTATCCTTCGAGATCAACTGAGGCATATGCAACATCACGTAGACGATTGGATGGATGCTGCCTATTTTGACACATCACGTAAGAATCTCGAATTCGTGGTACCACCTAAGAAAAGCACACTCAATTATGAAAATTGGAAAGCCGATCAAGAGAAGGGAATAATCAATTTTGAAAACTATGGTGCAATTAATGACTTTGCCAGACAAGTGATTAATATCGTCAAGGAACGAAAAAGGTACCCTGTGGATCATAATGCGGACTTGACCCTGAATGATTGGGGAGATAATATCCGTGGACTTTCGTTCGACGATTTGAATTACCTGCTCTTTTCATTGCGTGTTATGCAAAACTATGTCGACGACTATGAGGAAACACAAAAATATATATTTGAGAACTATGAGCGAGAGGAGCTGCAAGAGGATGATTCCGATTCTCATTGACTACTCCGCAGTGATTCACACAACCAAGGGCGTATATTTACGATTTAATCCTAGTGGATATTTATCCGTTTTCGCTTGTTTGGGTATGATGGTGATTCCTTTCAATCTATTTGGTTTCAATTCAGGTCTGGAGACAATGGTTGCCACTATGTTGGCACTGACTAATTCTAATCCGTAATGCATATTGATTTTGTCGGCGACCGCGCGAGCAGGACCTTGTGATATGAACGTGGTGTGGTCGCCGGTGAAGACGTTGGTAAGTACCACCTCGTAAAACAGTTTTGGAGACATCTTTTTTTTTCTACTTTGTCTTGGAACCTTGTGTTTAAGTCGTTTCGGCGGCTGATTGCAGAGCATTTAAATCTCGGGAATGGGTATATGCGAAATCAAATGCAAGCCAACGATTACATTGAGCGATTACTCAACATCATCGATCGGCAGTATAACCTGATGATAAGAGAGCTACAAAACCTACTGAATTTGCACCTGCAAGATTCGGATCGTGAAACAATTACTGATTACTTAAAGGATATCTTAGATAGATTTAAAAATGCAGAAGAATATCCGAATTGAGTTGACATCCGTTGAAGATCCGACCGAATACGACTTTTATTTGTTGCAGTAGTCAAATGAAACTCTCCACCCGAATGCGCATTCGAATCAGATGTTATACTCATCGCCGTAATCAATCAGGATTTCATCGCCCTTCTCGATCCGTCGGATGGCATACACCGAGATCCATCGGAGATTGTATCGGTTGTCTCGGTGGATTTGATAGCCTTGGGCGAATCGAGCATTCGCAGGCCGACCCGTGTTTGCATTGGAATTGATAAATCGCCCTGGATAGTTTCTTAAGCTCTCGCTGTCCATAAACTGATTGGCACTGATCTTCAATACGTAATCTGAATCCTGATTGGCGGTACGGCTGATTTCGTGGCTGCTGTATTTGGTGATCCTATGATTCCGTTGAAATCGCCTGTTTGCAAACAATCCCAACCCGGCTCCCGGGATGGTACTGGCTCGTACCATCAATCCATCAATGGATCTCAGATGAATCCAGCAATAAGGGAATCGGACGCACGTCCTTAGCTTACACCGGTTATTTGTGGCTGTGATGGCATTGCATCTGTCACAGGGCATTTGATATGATTGAAGATAAAAATCCCAGAGATTATTTTTATCTTATCTAAAGAGCATAAAAATGGCAAAAAAAAAGGGAGGTCCTACATTGAAACAATTGCGGAAACGCGCCGCAAAAATAAACAAAAAGAATCATATTCCAATATACAGACACAAAGGAAAAAACGTAAAGAAACAGCATTTGCTAATGCGAATCAAACACGCTAGGGGCGCCAAAAAGAAGGGGCCTGGTGAGGTGAGCTTTAAAAAAGGGGCTCTCTCCGGATAGTATTTTTATCTGCGTCCGTAGTAAATGAAAGCTACAGACAAGTTGACTCAACCCACCAATAATGACAAGCCGAAGCACAAACGACCAAGGAAGATGGTTCTGATTAACAAGCATCGGAAGATTAAAATTACTGGGTTTAGTCCAAGGCGACCAACACTGAAAAAGAATCAACGAGTGAAAATCGTCCACGCCACGCCCGAAAAGGGGCATAGTTACTCAGCGCAACTGACTGCGCAAATCAATCGTGACGGAGCCAAAGTGGTTGGGCAGATTCGAGCAAAGAACACGGTAAGGCTGCAATCAAAGAATATGCAATTCGATGTGGATAAATCGCTTGTGTTTCCAAAATGAAGAGCGACTACCACTATGCACCGTTTGTATCTAGAGTATCCCAAGTTATATCATTAAAGTATAAATGACTGGTGGCTTGGTCTCCTGTTTCAGAATTGATAAAATAGAGTGAGAAATTCGCGTGGGTACCGCCGATTTTGCTACGAATACTGATTGGGTAAGCACCAATACTATTCTCGCTATCGGGACCTCCATCTCCATCTATAATACTCACTGTGTAAATCGATTGCCGCTTTGGCGCTATGGAATTGCCAATCTCGAAAAGCACTTCGTTCTGAGTGAAACTAGCGCTTTTACCCATTGCTCCTCGCACTGACACTCTATACCACGTGTTCGAATCACTTCCATAATAAGAGAACTTCTCATACATATACTCCGCTGTATACAGTTGAGGATAAGGACCAGTGGCTCGCTCGGATTTGTAATTATTTCTAAAGCACAATTGAAAATCAGTTGGAGCCGCCGAAGTGTCGGATATTGGAATCCATTTCGACCTCTCCACGCAGATGGGATAGGTCAGGCTGGTGTGTAGCCGCAAACGATCGGCATCTGAGACAGCGATTGTCGTATCGTCAACTTGCACGTTGAGTCCATCTGCAGTAAACGTAAGTGCAGCTCCGGCAGTAATATTACCACCATCATCGCCTTGGGGTCCTTGTGGGCCCTGTGGGCCCTGAATTCCCTGTGGCCCTTGTGGGCCTTGTGGTCCAGTTGCGGTTCTATTAATCTTATTCGCTCCATCGATTCCTTTCACCATTGCTTTGTATTCGGCAACATTATTATTCCCCCTCAAGTTCGGATTCAAGATCCGTCAAATCTTCATCATCGGATTCAGCTGTGCGCTGATAGTAGAAATTAGCGGTTTCCAAATTGTGCCTCATCAATCGAGCCACTCGCTGATTTTCCTCGAATCCCATACTCTTGACATTGATGTCGGATCGTTTTGATTTACGCATCACATTGATTGTGATCGGTGGATCTCCTTCCTCTTTCTTTTGAATGTAACGGCTGGCTACGTCCTTGACCACACCGGCAAAACTATTGGCTTTGTTATCCTCCTCACATCCGCCGTAGGGTTTGCCTTTCCGGTTGGTAAACAACCACTTTTTGGCTTTACTCACTCGAATCCACTTCTTCAATACCCGCTGCAGTTTAGGAATAAATTGAATCGGCTCCTCGTCCGGATACCGTTTCATTGTCTTGAAATGATTCAAATAGAACAATCCTCGTGCGGGCCAGTAGTAATTCCGATTCTTGTCAGTCGGCTCTCGGTCAATCAAATACACGCATCCAAAGTCATTTCTTAAAGGAGGTGTCATTGTGTAAAGGCTCATTATGGTGTAGCCGCGCAGGTCACTCAATAGATTGGTTGCTTCGTAGGCTTTTCGCCAATACTTTCTGGCGGCAATTAAGGCGGTCCAGGCAACAACGGGTAGCTTTTGCCGTTCCATTGTTTTCACTGCCTGCTTGCTTGGGTTTTGAAGGCTTTTAGCGCACCTGGAGCCAATCGCTCTTGGAATTCAGGAATATGCTTTTCAAAACTAATCGGCAAACTGAAAAACCTCCCGTACGTTTTGTAAGGCATTTGAGTTTGCGGATTCTTGGCACTTTTGATGGCTTTGATTGCCTCCTTGTGGTCATTAAAGCAGTTGACAATATCGGTATTGGGTTTGCATTTGAGTATTATCGTTACCAAGTGTTTCAAATCATTCAAGTATTTGTTCTTAGTGGTTTTGCTGTAATCGGGGACTTGATTTATATAGGCTCGCAGATCCGTCCAAGTGAGCTTCTCACCGGATTCAATCCTGGGTTTGCCCTTGGCGACTTGCTTGGCTTGATTCAGTTTCATCTTGACCATTTCAGCGATTTGATCATCGTATTGGCTCAGTTTCTTTTCAATCTGTTTCTTCAATTCAATACTGGTTTCATCAATAAAGGCTTGTGGCACTTGATTTGGAACATCCATCTCCTCATACGCCAGACCCGCCTCCTTAGCCTCCGCCTCCAATCCATATTTAACGATCGTGTCAACTCTCACTTTCTTCCCATCCCTTATATCCTTCATTTTTCGTTTCCGTTGGATTGCAAAGGAATTCAACTGGTAGTGCTTGGCGACGGCTATGCGATTAGATTCTTTTCGATTCATTTTGTGTTGTTATATTGTTATCTTAGATTTTCTTTAAGTCTAATTCACCGACTCGGAAACATTTGGGCTCTTAAAGCGTCTAATCTCATTGTGCGATTGTCGGTAGGAGGTGGAGGCATTCGCTGATTGATTGGAGGACCTCCGTAGTAGGGATCGACGTTGTTATAAGGAATATCCACTGGTTGGGATCGCATTTGGAGGGGAGATTGCTGGAAGTAATTGGACCCTCTCCGCATCTGCGGCTGTGGTGGTTGGTACGGATTGTAATCCATATTGGCAACGCCATTCGAGTATGAAACTCCTTCCGGCTGATATTGGCGGGGTTTCCTTTGCGGTTGCTGATGATATGCGGGTGGGTCAACATCCAATTCCGTTGGCTCAAAGTATTCCTCGTCTGGTTCCTCCGGCTCTTCCGGAATCGGTTTGGGTGGGGCGGGTGCTTCCATATCTAACGCCTCGTTGTTAGTCATTACTATATCTTGAGAACTCATCCGATGTATAATACTTAGATAATTTTAAACTCCGTGAAAACTCAGGAATTTTTATCTAACGGCAATTATAAAATGCCCCCAATCGGAAACAGACAAGCTGGTAAAGCCACCTCCACACAGATGCCTAGGAATATGGGTCCTGCGAATATTCATACGATGCAGCGCCCCGCTCAGAAGAAACCAATGCAAATGAACTATCAGTCCTACCTGGGAGGGTCTATGAGGACTCCCAATCCCGTCCCTGGAAACTACGGGACGGACTAGCAAGACGGTAAGACGCAAGACCGCTCCATTTTTCAGTCCTCTTTATTTCCGAAATCCCGAGTCCCAATTCGGATTCGGCTTTCCAATTTTCTAATGAACCTGAAACAATTACAGTCTTGCGTCTTTGCGTCTTTTTTTTAAAACTTCCTTTATTAAAAAAAAACTAAGCAAACCACGCTTTACCATACTGGCTGTACTCTCTAGCTGGAGTTGGTAGATTGGTTCGATGCGATGTTCTCAATCTATAGATCTGCTTACCCTTTCGAGTCCTTTGTATCATAGGATGGTTCAATTCGTATTGCTTTCTCAGGAAATCCATTCTAGCGCGGAAGGCAACCATCTGATTCCCTCTGAGATTCTGTGGAAGCCGTTCCAGATTCTGCCCAAATGCATTTCTGTCGTTTGTGGATAATACACCCATTTATGGTATCTCAGATATTTTTCAAACGGATTAATTCAATTCCACAATCGATATGTCTCTATCGCACATTTGCGCACAGGCTTCCACCACACTCATATTGAAATTGTGAGCAACCATAGGAAGTATCATTGATTCAGGCAATCCTTGAATCTCCTTGCGGTTGGCATACCATTCAATCCCCTCCTCAATGGTTTGGTACGGACGAATGGATTGGTGATTACCATAGAATCCGTAATCCAATCTATCCATATCAATAGTATGGTCATCATTGGTCTTCGGTCCAAGCATATGAATAAAATCAGCGACGGTTTTCTGAATCAATGAATCCATTTACTAATGGGTAAGATTTTTTTCAAATGAAATGATATATGTGGAATGAAATCCATTGTAGAAATGATTGCCGAAATATCAGCTGCGATTGAATCGTACAATGGCGACGAACTCGTGGATCACATTGACCAATACGTGGATTCATTGCAATACTTTGAATTGGTATACGCTCTAACTGAATATGGGTGGGAGGAATTGGCTATGTTTATGGCGGTGAATCCGATTCCAATGGCTTGCTGTGGATTCCACTATATGCAGCATTTAATCAAATTAATTATCGTATTTGAATACTTACGAGACCTTCGTAACGTGGATTTGACTTTGAATTCGAATGAATCTTCGGAAGTCAATTCATAAGGAATATTCTCTCCGCAATCATCAAATGAATATAACGGAATCCAATGAACCCGTTTTAGAGATGCGTGCATTCGACAATCAGAACGCCAGCAGTCCCGAGATTCATCCGAATCTACCCCAGCCACCATTCAGCCTTTGTTTGGTGGGACCGAAGGGTAGTGGGAAATCCAATGTGATTCTGGATTCGCAAATGGTAATAACAACAAGCGAATATATGAAATCAAGCTTCAGCACGGGCAATTCGATGCAGATGAATTCGCCAATATGGTAACGGATTCACTGAATAATGCTATGTTCTCAAACAACACTTTCCTTACCCACAGACACATCTACGATGCTGCCCCAGGTAATGCTGACCGATTGGCAATCAATGAGGTGATTGACGCATACAATGGAGCCACCTTGGCGAATGGAGGCAAACCAAATGACGCCGTGGATTTGATTCCGTTGGCGAACGGGGACAATGATTTAATTTCCCCAATTACTTTCAAATGTGAATACATTGACCAGAATCGATTTGTCATTCGCCGAACCGATCCTGGTAGATTGTTTGAGACGGGGGAGTTCTTTATTGCGATTCAGCATTATCAGATTGCGAAAGCTTTTGGAGCCCCTTGGAATTCAACGGGAATCCAAATACAAAATGGCGCGCCCTTTCTGGATTCGGATATTCCAGAAGATAGCACGTTTTACCTCCCTAGACACGAAACCAATTGGACCGGATTGCCCAATGATGATACCGGGACCTGGAATGGGCAATCCAGAGGAAAGACTTTCCGGGAGCCACATACCCATTTCATTCTGCGGAGTAGCAGATGGAAAACCACTACTAGAAAGCGGGTAGGAGCCAACGTGTACATTAGCCCTTACAATGACACCGATGATGTGGGTGTAGATCATCCCGATCCCAAATTCGAATCCGTGACTCACGACGGGTATAATGAGGATTGGTATAGCCAGGCAATGGTGATGCCCTTTTCCAGCCGAATCCGCGGAGACGACTGCTACTACATCCGATCCAGTCTGTATGGCAGTGATACAATCCAAACCAACAACGGATCCAGTGGAAGCGATTTGCTGCAAATGGTTTCAATCAAGCGAACGCTCGGAGAGGTGGAGTTTTGGAATCCAACCTATACCCCGGAACCCCATATCATTAGCAGACGGGATATTCCATCGCTGCGATTCACCATTCACGATAAGGATAACCACCTGGTGGATTTCAATGGAGAGGAGATATTGCTAGAGATTGAATTCATTACCTTCGATGTAGTCACCATTCCAATCCCCCATCCAGCGGCGGGCGAGAGGTATGTGGCGCCGCACAACTTCGCACCTGACTATACCAGCCGAGTAATGCCCCAGCAGATAACTACCTCCAGCCACTTACCCCCTGGATTCCAGAATTTCCGAATGTAAACAGAAAGACTGAAGACCGAAGACTGTTGTGATTTCAGATTCATATGAAATCGGGGAATCCGAATCCGAAATGGATTTGGGAATCTCGGAATCGGAAATACAGCGGGAGCGAAAATCGGAGCGGTCTTCAGTCTTTGGGTCTTGCTCTCGCCCCGCCCCAAACTACTTATGGACACAGTGAGTAAACAATGTAAATGGACGGGAGAATCGATTACGTCAAGTGCCTGCGGGTGATTAACAGGGGGATTGATTCAATGAATGTGAATCGCACCCGTACTAGATTGATGAAGCGCCTGGCGTTCAACAAGACGGTAGATAGTTTGGCATTGGAGATTAACAATCAGTATCGAGAGATTCGGGGGATGGTGGAGGAGGACATACTCAGCAGGCAGGTGAGGTTGGTGTATTGCCCAATCCAGGGGCTCTGGTACCAGCCCCTTTATTCGGGGGGTATCGAGGCCGGCCGGGTGTGGCGCCTAGCCGCCTAGCGGGGCGCCCCTTTGTTCCCGGGGAGGGGGAAAAGAAAAAAAAGACGCATAACCAGGGCCATTCGCTAGCGATCATCCTAGCAAGCAATCGCGCTGTAAATCGCCGAAGCACCCTGCCCCCCAGCGACCCCGGCATCGCCGAATATTACACGGACCATTGTAAGTGCATCCGAACCCCCCTCGCAAGCGGGGATTCGACTCACGACATCGCGCGATGCTTGGAACCGATTGCACAGATGAGCGGCAAGTATATGGACGAGCAATTGATGATCGTGAAGCCCGTGAAGTTGCTGCAATGGCCGGAGTACGTGCAGGCGTGGGAGGACGGTCTGATCCCCGCGCACAACCAGTACGACCGGGGCACGTTCGACAAGATGGTCAAGATCAAAGACGATACCGTTTGCAAGCACATTGTCTTCGAGATCAAGTGGCCTGCCAAGATTCCCGAGGCGGACCGGGACCTGAGCAAGTACTTCATCGACGTCGACAAGGACGGCGAGTACCGGATGTCGAATGGCGAGCACGAGATGATTCGCATCCCCACCGAGAAGGCTGCGAAGAACAAGGATTACCAGCCCAAGCACGGCGAGAAGCAGGAGTTCAAGGACGGCAGGGGCTCAGGTCACTTCCCCGTGTGGTACAAGGAAGCCAGCAACAACTACCCCAACTACGGCAAGAAGGCCAAGCCCGCCAACGCCACTCCGGCAGCACTTTGGCGACAGTGCTGACCAGGTGCTGGAGTTGGAGATGGAGAACCAGAGGCTGCGTGAGGAGCTCGAGGAGCTGAAGCGCGAAGGTAATCCACCGAAGCGCCAAAAGCGCGGCAGTGAAGGGAGTGCGAGTGCGAGTGCGAGTTCGAGTTTCAGTGCGAGTGGGGGATCGAGTTCGGGTGATTCGCTTCAAATGTCGACTCAGTACGGGCTTGGCGCGTCTCCACGCCCATATGATTCTGCCACGAACAACGCCGGCGTGTTTTCGCAGCGGAAACAAGCGCCGCACGTGGAGTGAAGTAAGTCGACTAACTTGTTTCTTGTGTTTGTTGTAACATACCCCCCCCACTAGTTGAGGGCGGAAAGAAGAAGGCGGCGTCGAAGAAGAAGGCGGCGCCCAAGTCGAAGGCGAAGAGTCCGTCCGTTGATTCGCTTATTGATTCGGCGGCCAATCTCTCGATTGATGCGGATGACGATTGGGAGTTTCGTGCGGCTGACGAAGAAGAGGGCGACGTGTCGGGCTACCAGGTCAAGAAGGGCAACAAGGAATCGCCGTCATTCGACGGTGAACACCAGAGTCGGCGCGC
>JACLAD010008580.1_pt1 | contig 22557 bp, 19 predicted proteins | sample 8027901 | NCBI WGS metagenome assembly JACLAD01 (sample SAMN15725071, study PRJNA655200) | protist metagenome | isolation source: fluorescence activated cell sorting (FACS) single amplified genomes of... | place: Spain: Blaines Bay Microbial Observatory, Mediterranean Sea | collected 2016-07-05 | reverse complement strand
GTGAACGCCGCCACCTTACTTCCGCTCTGTGTATGTCTCAAGTGGTCAAGCGTGATCAGCACTGAACACGGAGAGTCACTTGACGACATTGGAACCCTTGCACATACTCGCTACTGTATAAAAATACAGGAACGCTAGGATGCCCATCACCCACGTCGCCAACCATGAAGCCCGAACCTCGTTCTCTGCCCCGTGCTTCCTGAGCCGCGTTCGCGCTGGCTTTCCGAGTCCCGCAGAGGACTATGTAGATCGCAAGCTGGATCTCAACGAGTATCTGATAACGCATCCAGCAGCGACCTTCTACGCCTGGACTGAAGGCGAGTCCATGGAGGGGGTAGGAATCTTCAATGGTGACCTGCTCATCGTGGATCGAGCTGAACAGGCTAAGCATGGTGATGTCATCCTGGCGAGCGTCGATGGCCACCTTACCTGCAAGATCCTTGATGTGCATAACCGCCGACTGCTAGCAGCTCATAAAGACTTCCCTCCGATTCAGATCAATGATGATGCCAGCTTCGAAGTAGAGGGCGTTGTCGTTAGCTCAGTCAGACTCTTCCGCTCCCATGCTCGCCTTGGCTGATTGCAACAGCTTCTACGCGTCGTGCGAGCAGATCTTTCGTCCTGACCTGCGCGGGAGGCCTGTTGTGGTGCTCTCAAACAATGATGGGTTCGTTGTTGCGCGGAGTAGGGAGGCCAAGGCGCTGGGGATCTCCGACCTGGAGCCGATTTTCAAAATTGAACGCCTGCTGAGGCAGCATGGCGTGGCGATCTTTTCTTCCAACTATCCGCTCTATGGCGATATCTCAGACCGGGTCATGCAGACGCTGAAGGATTTTAGCCCAAGGATCGAGGTCTACAGTATCGATGAGGTGTTCCTTGATCTGTCCGGTATGCCATATGACATGAAAGCACTCGGTACCGAGATCAAAGCCCGCACCTGGAATGAGGTGAAGATGCCGGTAGGCGTGGGCATCGCTCCTAGCAAGACCCTTGCGAAGCTGGCCAACCATGCGGCCAAGAAGATTCCGAAGTGCCAAGGTGTGTGTGTCCTCGATGAACCGCACAAGTGGGAATGGCTACTGAAGCGGATCCCAGTAATGGGGGTGTGGGGAATAGCCAGTCGGCTGGGTAGGCGCCTGGGCGACATGGGTATTCAGACTGCTTGGGATCTGGCCACCGCCAATCCGAAGATTGTGCGTCGGGCGAGCAACGTGAACCTGGAGAGGACGATAGAGGAGCTGAACGGCAGGCCTTGCCTAGCTCTGGAGGAAGTGCCGCCTGCAAAGAAGCAAATCTACTGCACTAGGTCATTCGGCAGGAAGGCTACGACGCTACAGCCGGTGCTGGAAGCCATCTCGCTATACGCCACGCGAGCTGCTGAAAAGCTGAGGGCGCAGCACCACATAGCGTTAGCGATTCACGTATTTATCCATACCAGTCCCTTTGAGCCGAACTACTTTTCAGCGAGCAACATGGCCAGGCTGCCGTACCCGACAGATGACTCACGAGAGATCGTGGCGCTGGCTCGTGCCGAGGTGGCCAAGCTGTATAGGCCTGGGTACGCGTATATGAAAGCGGGGATCGGCCTGGTTGAGGTAGTTGATAAACGCTTCTACCAGCATGATCTGCTTCATGGCGGGCAGTCAGCAAAGTCAGAGAAGTTAATGAAAACGCTAGACGAGATTAATCGCAGGCAGGGGAAGGGGGTTGTGTTTCTCGGTGCTCAGGGGGTATCGAAGCCGTGGTCGATGCGACAGAAGTACAAATCACCCGAATACACGACAAAATGGCGTGAGCTGCCGGTGGTGCGGTGCTAGCTACAAAAAATGAGCGACCGTCGCTTCCCATTTTGGTGAGGGATAAGCTCCTTCTTTTACCGTTTCCACATACAGTCTATTAACTGACTCAAGCGTAGCACCGGCTTCATGCATGCACATAATCATTAAGTTCGGCGTGTTTTCCGTGAATGTGCCTGAGATGATCGCTACGGCAGAGGGCGTTAGCGTGTCGGACTCAATTTTAAGCGTGCCTGCACGCAATACAGCCGCGAAATCCTCCTCCTGAACGACATTTCCATAGGGGGTGTTCAAATGCCCGACCGCTACGCTTATCTTGCTCATGGCATCAGTCATGCCTCCTTACTGAAAAGCCTTTTTTGTTAATGCAGATATGTCTTCCAATTTCCTTCCTCGAACCGACGAGCCAGAATCCCTACTAGGAGCCATAACGACGACTCAGAATCCCTAGTAGCTCAGCTAAGTCATTGTTTTTCCGTGAACCAGACTACCCAAACCCAGGCAATCGAGGTCGAACTAGGGATTCTAGCTCGTCAATTGCGGTATTTTTCAATGAAATCAAGAGAATGGCGTCTGAAGCTCGGCCTCCAAGTACCGTCGCATTGCCCACAAATCCTCCAGCCTGCCAGCCTTGAGGTGTTCTATAGGCTTGGCACCACGGTAGGTGGTGTTGGGACGATGAAGCCAGCGGTTAGCCGAGCTTTTTGGCAGAAGCTCGTGGAGTGCTTTGTAGATCCCGAGGATCAACGAGACACGCTCTATGTGTTCGTCTGCCAGCTCCCAGATGCCGCTAATCCACGCCTGGTAGTCAGCGCAGGTCAATCCAAGCAGGCGGGCGGTCATCGGCTCATCGAGCTGGAGGGCATTAGCGATCTTGGGGAGGATGCGACGAATGCTTGACGACATCTCAAGCCGTTGCTCGTCCGTCAACGCTGGAATGGTCATCATTGCACCTCTGCGCCTGCTACAGTCTGTCTATAGAATAGACATAGCCCACAATCGGGTAGCCAGCCTTCTTGGCCGCTTTTTCTGCATCCAAGCGGGCTTCCAGCTTGGAGAGCTTGTCTGACTGGAACTCAAACATTTCGTCCATGGCCAGTTGCTTCTTGCGCACAGCCAGGCGAACCAGGTAACCCGTCTTGTATTTGTCAGCCATGGAAACGGAGGGAGAAGAAGGGCGCTTACGCTCGACGGGAGGAGGGGTAGGAATGTTCAGCTTGCGAGCCTTGATGCTCCTGTTGCCGAATTGCTCTCTGGCTCGATCTATCTCCTGATTATGACGATTGATAAAATCATCCCTAGATGACAATAGAGCTTCTTCAAAATCACTGATTTCGGTACTCATAGAACTCCTACTGGACGAATCCAAGTATTTAAAAAAGGTAATGATGCCACAAGCCTTCACCCTTGCTGATTGTCAGGGGAAGGGGATTTATCAGGATCTGGGCGCTGTCATGGCCACCGCTGGGCGGTATGCAATACCCTCAAGATTCGAACAGTCTCGCTCTGTTGGGCGATATCATACACCACAACATAGTGCGGGTGAGCGACCAGCTCTCGGGTGCCAGGGACACGCCTGGGCGTTCATTATCGGGATGGTTTTCCAAGCGCTTGGCCTTGTCTGCTATCTGCTCATCGAGCTTCAGCGCCGCTTTTGGGTTTCTGGCTTCGATAAACTCATAGATTGCACGGCGATCAAGCGGAACTATCAGCTAGGCATCGCATGATGCTAAAAGTGCCCCTGCGCCATTTTTGCCTTAAGGCGTAGCCATGGTCACGTTGGGCAGGCCGAGCGTGCCGTCATCACGCTATTGGCTAAATCGCTGATCGCCCTACATAGGTAACCTATTGATTCGTTGGGCTTATGCAGCTTTACGCGTATCTTGTGTAAATTATGCAGGGGCTGCGTGAGCTTCAGCCAACCATAGGAAGGGATCATGAAATTGCTTGTAGAGCCTTTATAAGCCACACCAGGTGGCGGCAGCTTCTACCACACTGATCCGTCAGGCTGGTAACCCACACTAGCGAAAACATCCTGGCCGCGAGTATAAGCCCGAAGTCTATGCGAGCAGAAAGCGGGCAGGACCTAGCCAAAAAGCGAAACGCGAGTAAAAGCCCGAAGTCCTGGGCTCTGTTCTGTCCTTGGCGATGCTGACCTGTGACGCGACCTCCCTAGTACCACGATGGCAAAGGCTTCTGGCGACTTCTGGGCAACCAGGCGATCGAAAGCCTTAATGACTACGTCGGTCGTGACTGTCGCCACCGTCATGTGCCCTGACGGCTCAGGGGGCCCAGCACGTTGAATGCTGGCTGTGGCCCTTGCGAGCTACCTGACGCGTTTTTCTCACCTGGGCCAACACCCTGGCATGTCGTAGCGCTCCATGGCATGTCATGGCCTTCGGTACCTAGGCTAGTCGCCTCGCAGAGCGGTGGGTGACCGTCACCGGCCTAGCCCGTGCTTCATGATGACCCTACTTGAGCCTTGAACCAATGGTGCTATTGAAGCAGCAGGTACATTTTTTCGAGCCTTGCCTTCAGATATTGAAAAAACTGCCGATGTTGTTTAATTGGTGCAGTTACTAGGGCGTTAGTTGATAACCTATAGTGGCATTCTTGAAAGTACACTTGTGAAGAGGTGATGTTATGAATGTGATAGTAGTTCCAGAAACAGATGACTTTGCAAACCATGTCTCACACAAAAATCTTGTTTGGATAACAGCGAAGCTAGGTATTCCTAAGTTAAAGCATAATAACGCTTGCTATCTTGCGCCATATTGGCTTCACGGGACCAAGGGGGCCAACCGAGTTTACCATATACTTAGTTTTGAAGCTGGTGAAGAGACTGGTACGTTCGTTTTAGGAAACTCTTTTGTACTAAATGAGAGGTGGAGTAAAATGGGCCAGCATCGCAGGTTTGAGTACCATTCGCTTTCATCCTTCGGTTTTGTTGAGGTGTGCCCTGGGATTTTAACCACTATTAAAGATTAATAAGTAGTAAGCTGCTGTATAGTATGAATAATTCTATGTTGCAAATGTGCTTTTGAAGATATGATTTAGGGGGCCACCTGATATAAAATAAATCGGCATGGGGTTGTAAATGACATTAGGTATTTTTGGCGCTGGGCTGAAGTCGGCTATTTGTTTTCCGCTACGTGTGACGGCTTCGGCCTTGAACTCTTCGGTGTGTCGTTAAGGGTTCATGGGACCTCTTGGGCCCCTTCAGTATAAGAGGTATCTACGAAACCCGGGGCGATTCACCTGGGCTCAGGCACTGACGAGTAGATCTTGGAGTGTGTCCATGGACACACTTCCCGGAGGCACCGACCCCACAGAGCCGGGAAACGCGAGTAATTACCCGAAGAGCATCGAAGCTCAGCTACAGAATCCTGGATGTTGAGGCGGCTATCAGATTTTCATCTCCAGATGTTTGTAGGTAGAGGAGGCGTGCAGAAACCGAGTAGAAGGTGAGCACACCAGGATCATGAGCAAAAAGCGTGTAGAAAGCGAATCCTCCGGGTAGAGAAACCGAGCAGAAACCGAGCAGAAAGCGGACAAGCCTGCCTTCTGGATACTTGGTGCTTGGTTGCCGGCAGAGAATCAGTCAGATACTGGCGAGCAGACCTGGAATGTGTCCATGGACACACTTCCCCTGAGGCACTGACATCCACAGAACCGGGGAGCCCACGACACGGTCAGCACCACCATCACCTGGTCCCTTCCGCGTTGCGGCATTTCAAAAAAACTATGCCCCCAAAAAAAGGCATGACCACAAATCTATGATGACTTCATGAAGGCCGATGCCTTGCCTTGATGCCATTATCCGGGATGGGGCAAAACGCAGGTATGGGGCCATAAGGCCGGTCCAGAAGGGTGGCTATACAATAAATGAGCTGGAAGACACTATAGGGATTGTTTTTTATTTCCTTAAAGGAGGCCATTGTAGGTGGCTAGTGGGCTGCCTATGAAATTAGCAGGCCAATAAGAAACCATTGTTTCATGTCTTTTTCAAGAAGATAGGGTGAGCACAGTAAGATTGAGAGTGGCAGCAGACAAAGTTGATTTTCTGTGAAGTTGATAACCGGTATTAAGTTGTGGTTTTCTTCAAGTAATAATATGGGCTGCTGCTTAACAGCAATTTTTGTACTATGGTGTTAAAGATGCCTAGGTAAGTTGCACTGCCTTCAAGGGGGCAGTGGGTGACTATGCTTAAGTATCGGCGTTCTCAGCATTGAACAGCTGAGGCCGGTAAAAATTTAGGGAGAAGGAACATGATACGAAAAATGCAGATCGTGGCTGCGAATATTAGACAAGAAGAAAAAAACACAACCAGCACCTACTGGCGTAGTGGTGCCCGTACCGTTACTCGCTATTCATTAATGATAAAAATGCAGGATAAGCGGTTCCGGGCGGATAACTTAGCATTTGCAAATGGTAATCTCGATGTGGCGATCATGGCAGAAGAGCAGAGCATGGAAAAGATCGAGGCAGCAGCCAAGGCAGTCGATATTATCCTGAGCAATAAAGAGGTAGAGGAGATCATCTTCCAAGTACACCCTATGATCTTTCCCACCAGCTTGCATCGTGGGCTGAGCTTATGAGACCAAACATGCAAGAGTTAGCTTCTACTCTTTACAGAAGCTGGCCTGTTGGACATGACATCTCTGGTGCCGACTTTGAGCAGTGTGGAACAGAAGAGATGGAGAGGCTCTGGTTCTGGGCCGGGTGCGCAATGTAGGGGTAGCGCTGCAACGGGGTAGCTCTCCCAAAGGTATTCGTCACCACATCAATCCGTCAGGCTGGTAGTTACACTGGTGGAACATCTTGGCTACGAGTAAAAGCCAGTAGCCTAGGTGAGCAGAAAGCGAGCAAGACGTGAGCAAAAAGCGAAGCATGAGCGCTATCAGCAAGACGTCGCAACCAGAACGGAGAAAGCCCGGCCAATAATGGCCGGGCTTTCTCTAACGTCGCGTATCCTTGCTACCATCACAGGCATCCTGCCCGCGCGTCCCTGGTGCTTGAGCCTTCCGTTTGCTCATTCTTCCTTGCTCGAACTGTCCCTCGCTCGACGGAATGCAGTATGACAGCTATGGTCGGCCCACGTTGCAACCTATGTTGGGTTCGCGTGTAGGAGATCGCCGATAGCGAGCGTGCGATATTGCGCTTGGTATGCAAAGGTAGCCATTAATAGCACGTCAGACAGGAGAAACACATGAAGCAGTACGACCTGATCTTGTGGGGCCGCGACGAAGGAAGAAAGCATCGCAAGCGCGATCCAGCCACTGTTCATCTGGACAAGCCTCTCTATCAAGGGCAGAAGCTGTCAGAAGGCGAGATGCCGGAACTGGATGCGCTGAAGCCGAGATTCCCGGTTAAAGTGGAAGAGATCAAAGAACCTGAGCAGGCAGGTAGCGAGAAGGCCTTTCATGTATTGGAAAGCAGGCCTACGCCGCAGCTGTAGGCAGTTCGCGCCTCATCCTCACCAGCCTTGCCAGGTGGTATTCTGGCAACTACTTTCGATACAGGTGGAACCATGCAAAAAGCGTAGAAAGTCTTGAGGTTGGCATGATCAAGTGAATGAGCCTGAGGTGGGCAAGGAGTATATGCGGGGGGCGATTCCAATAGTTGGCTCCTGTTTGCAGGAGACCTGGCTGAGGATCGCCCTGATAGTATCGAGGGCGATGTGTGTCACTGTACGTGCAAAAAAAGCTAAGTTGATAGCAGTGGGCTTCATCCCACCTTGCTTTGGGAATAGGCGAGCGTCAATGGTGCGGCAGGTTGCCATCCTTGGCCGCGAGCATCGTCCTGATGCGACATTACCATGCGATAGCGTTGAGGGTTTCTATGATATCTGCCGCCTCGATCTGATTCTCCTGCGCCTGTGACTATATGCTGTAGTGGATCATGATTCTTGGCACCATTCATTGGGCTCAAGCCCTTTTGCTCTCATTACGAGCAATGTGCTGTACGATATACCAGAGTTCCGCATTATTAGCGCATCGGTTGGGGTGACTTTATACCTGTGCCCTGGCCCATCGAGCTTGTATGTAGTATTCATAGTGCGCCCGATCTGGGAGCCCTCATTCAACTCAACCAGTGGAGTAGTGAATACATAATCGCCTTCTTGGAATCGGTTTTTTAAATCCTTTTTAACAATACCGTAGATGAAGTTTGCCACTCCATATTGCGTGCCACCATCGACCGTGACTATTTCCCAGTTGACCACGATAGTTTCAGGTTCCATGACGTCATTTCTCTAGCTGTTGATAAGCATACAATAGAAGGGGAGAAGACGATATTTTAGTTAATGTTGTAATCAATTAGTCGCATGCCTTTTCTGGGCAAGAAATAAAGGGAAATTTTAATTTGTAAAGTAGATGTAGGTAGGTGTAGGGTGGGGTCATAAAAAGGCTTATAGAGCCTTTTAGGCGGCGTGTAGCCACAGTGATGAGTATGTTAAGTAAGCTTGTGTACGCCATGAACTGCATGACTCATCAAAGACAGCATGTGGCATTTAGCCCTACGGTTGTCCGGTTGGGGGGCTTTTGTTGTCAAAAACGGAGGTGTGGTCATAAGCAAGGGTCGGTGGCCACCTGTGACACGTTCTCCCTAGTCGGGGCCTGGCTAGGTATGTGGGGGACGCTGTAGAGCCTCTGTGGAAGCCTAGTGGACCAAGAAATGAGCGGAACTAGGGAGAGTACGTCACACTTCCTTGATCGGTGCCGAAGCTTTTACGCAAGCTTTGCGTAAAGGTGCGTAATCGGGTTCCGCGAGTCAGAGCTACCAGTTTGATGTCCAAAACCCTTGTCCGCTTCTTTTGCGCTTTTTGTTCGTGAGTTCCACGCTTTGCTACTGCTTCCTATCCGCTTGTTGCCCGCTTGTTGCCCACTTGTTGCCCGCTTCTAGAGGATGTTCACTTTTCGTTCACGACTTATCCGCTTTTTGTGCGCTTGCTGCCAGGGGTGGTTTCGGGAATTTACTCGCGTTGAAGCCGAAAAAAGAGAGGGAGGAAGTAGGGAGTGTCCCTCACATGTCGTGTCCAGCACTGGACAGCCTGTGACAACCGGCCCCGTAAAGGAGTGGTTTGGATCGTCATAAAATCTCTGGGCTCTTTCTGCCATTGGTCAAGGGTGAGTCCAATCGGCGTTTTGCCCTTTAATGTTCTAAGGGGCCGTGCACTGTTGTAGGCCCATAGATAGTCATCCTGTTCGTCCTGCGCTCAGGCATCCCCTGAGAGTCGCTGCCTGCGGCTAAGGGCGTCACCTGTTGGTGACTGGCAGGAGGCAAGTGTCTGGGAGCGTCTACCTCAGACGTTACTGGACCATCTCCATCATGCCGATCAGCTCGACTGGGAGCGGGCCTGTATGGATAACGCATCCGTACCGGCAAAAAAGGGGCTCGGCCATCGGCCCCAACCCGACGGACCGGGTCAAGCCGGGCAGCAAGCGCCACCTACTGACGGATCGTCAGGACGTTCCGTTGGCCATTCTGCTGTCGGATGCCAACATGCATGGCAGCGTACCTTTGGCGGCCCTGCTCGATAGCGTGCAGCCAATAGCGTCGGGGCGACGAGGGCACCCTCTTTGCCACCCTTGAAAGCTTCATGCGGACAAGGCTTATGATCACCGGCGATGCCGCTGGTCATGTTGGGCTCGCGGCATCCAGCCTCGTATCGCTCGTCGGGGCGTGGAAGAGGGTCAACGACTCGGGCGCCACCGCTAGGTTGTTGAGCGAACCTTTGCCTGGTTGGGGCGGATGAGGCGATTAGCGATACGCTATGAGCGCCGTGTCGACATTCATTATGCCTTCACGCTGCTGGGGTGTTTGAACAAGCTTCGAGGCCGGTTTTGAAAGGCACACTTAATCCGGGAATATAGGTAATTCTCTGCTGCCGGGCTTTTCATTGTCCGGTCCTGTATTTACGTGGCTTTACCGCGTTAAAGAGAGGGGAGGCAGCAGCTACTTATGCTGAGTATATAGGTAGGGTAAAGCTATTAATCGTTTTTTATTACAAGAAGCTGCCCAGCATTTCTGTTAATGCTGGAGAGTTTAAAAGTGTTAATAAAATCACCAGCAAGTATTTGCATATGAGCCGCTAGAAAGATCATTACTCATATGCTTGCCAGCGTATTTCTAATAGACCCGGTGGGGGAGAATCCGTAAGTGATACTGCCAATGGCTGTCAACGACAGATAAAGCATCATCCCCTCTAAGAAATCATTTTTTCAACAGTCTCGGACAGGCGCAGCCTTGCCGAAGTGGTAGTCCAGACTCGCAGAATTCCCTGTTTGTAGGCAGCTTTCCAGGATGCCAGGGTGATAGACGCTGCTCGCAAAATTGCCGCTGGCGAGCTGTTCTGGCGAGGTAAGAGACGGGGTACTCGCAGAAATGATCCGGCGGCAGGGAACTGCCATGTACGAACTGGTAGACGTTGCTCGCAAAAAGCGGGAAGCCCCAAGGGAGAGGCTGGCTCAGATGAAGCTCATCGCTGTATACGTGTATACGTCACCACTCCCAGCAGGATCATGTCAGTTGGCTGCCTACACTCAGGCCTGTTGCCAATCTTCTAAGGTGATTGAATGCGGCTTCGGCGAGAATCGAGTGGTAGGAATTCGCAGGAATAGAAAAAGGACGTTCATGGTGTGGTCTCCTGTTCGAGAGCAGCAGCGATCTGCTTGGCAGTATCGCGTGCACTACGCATGACGCCAATGAGCGTGGCCGAGGCGAATCCGGTCCAATCACCGTAGCCGATGCTCAATGGCGTGCATTGGCGGGCCAACACGCAGCACTGACAATGGCTGTCTTAAGTATCAAAAAATTAAGCCGTTGTGGTTCGGAGAAAGGGCTTTATGAAAACCTACCAAGGTGAGGCGCCGACGTTTACAGAACTAGCTCGGCAGCATGCTGGCGATGACGAGAAGCCAGGCACAAGCCTTTTAAGAATTATGAGCCGGGATACGTCCTTATCAATATCAAGCACATGCCTCTGATGCCCGATGAGCAGCAGAAACGCTACCTGTACGTGCCATCGGACGGCGACCCGCTGAGTATGTCTTGGAACCAGGAGTAGCCAGTCCGCAAAAGATGCGCGAGCGTTCATGAAGCGAGTGGAAGAGAAGGCTCCCTTTATGATCCAGACCGTGCTGACCGACCGTGGACGCTTTAGTGGGGCATATATGCATATTCGCACCTTATAAACCGGCTCTTTGGTTTGCCTGCTTCAACTACTTCCGCAGCCAGACAGTGCTTTCGCTTACTAGTCAGCAGTGAGACCTGCACTCTTGCCGCCGAGACCTCGGCATGGCGATTTGGGATACCCCTGTAAGCGCTGTATGCAACCAGCCCTATTTTCCGAGCTTGGCATGAAATTGCTGGGGTTGTGAATCGAGACGCAATTTGCATCTTGCAGGATGATGCAAATTGCGTTACTTTTCTTTTCAGATTTGCATCAATGAGCATACTGCATGTACGAGACAGGGCATGAAAAAGTTCTTCTCCGCCACCTGGCCACCATCCAGCCTGGCTACCCGTTCCGTGGGAAGTTGCCACTAGACAGCAGCGGGGATGCCTTCGCCGTACAGTATCGTCATCTTGTTTTGGGAGAACGCTTGAATGACAAGCCGGGCAAGTCACTGGACCGGGTAACGCTCACGGGCCGTAAGCGCCCAGATTACCTCCAGTCTGGGGATATCATTTTCATGGCCAAGGGTACCCGTAACAATGCCTCCGTCATTGGGGAGGTGCCCCATAACACCGTTTGCACTCCTAATTTTTACCACATTCGGCTCGATCCTGACTCCTATAAGCTGATGCCGGAATTCCTGGCCTGGCAGCTCAACCATGTGGATGCCCAGCGCTATTTCGCAATTTGCTCTCAGGGCTCCGTGGCGCCCAGCATCACCAAATCCCAGTTGGGCAGCCTGCCAATCGTATTACCACCCATTGAGAAGCAGATGCTGATGGTCAAGCTGGCTGATTCCGCTACCCGTGAACAGCAGCTTTTACAGCAGTTAATCGACAACCGGCAGCGCATGATTGATGCGGTTGGCCAACAACTACTTCGTCCTAATCCGATTACAGGGAACTGATATGAGTAACGATGCAATCAAGCAGGAACAGATCAACAAGGCGGTCTGGAACGCTTGTGACACATTCCGAGGCACCGTGGATCCGAGTATCTACAAGGATTACGTGCTTACTATGCTGTTCGTAAAGTATCTGAGTGACGTTTGGCAGGACCACTACGACACCTACAAGGCTCAATACGGTGATGTGCCCGAGCTGATCGAAGAATTGATGAAAAACGAGCGCTTCGTGCTGCCTCGGGGTGCTGGCTTCTATTCATTGCACGATCATCGTCATGAGCCCGGCAACGGTGAGCGCATCGACAAGGCTCTGCATGCTATTGAAGATGCTAATATCGGCAAGCTTGCCGATGTGTTCCAGGATATTAGTTTTAACTCCAACAAATTGGGCGATGAAAAGCATAAGCAAGATATTCTGCGCCATCTGCTGGAGGACTTTGCGCGTCCGGAGCTAAACCTTCGCCCGAGTCGTATCGGAAAGCTGGACGTGATCGGTAATGCCTACGAATACCTGATCAAAAACTTTGCGGCTACCTCCGGCAAGAAGGCTGGCGAATTCTATACTCCGCCGGAAGTCTCCGAATTGATGGCCGAGATCGTCGAGCCGAAGGAGGGCGATGAAATCTGCGACCCGGCCTGCGGCTCCGCCTCTCTGTTGTTGAAGTGCGCCAACCAGATCCGCAAGGCTCACGACGGGTCCAAGAACTTCGCCTTGTTTGGCCAGGAAGCCATCGGCAGCACCTGGGCCTTGGCGAAGATGAACATGTTCCTGCATGGTATCGACAACCACAAGCTGGAATGGGGCGATACCATCCGCAACCCCAGACTGCTGGATGCAAACGGAGGCCTAAAGCACTTCGATATCGTGGTAGCCAATCCTCCGTTCTCGCTGGAGAAGTGGGGGGTTGAAGGGGCCGAGAGTGATCCCTATGCCCGTTTCCGGCGTGGTGTACCGCCCAAGACCAAGGGTGATTACGCCTTCATCCTGCACATGATCGAGACGATGAAGCCGAAGACCGGACGCATGGCGGTGGTGGTGCCCCACGGTGTTCTGTTTCGGGGCTCCAGCGAAGGCAGGATTCGTCAGAAGCTGATTGAGGAGAACCTGCTGGATGCCGTCATCGGACTGCCTGAGAAACTGTTCTACGGCACCGGTATCCCGGCGGCTGTTCTTGTATTTCGCAAGGACAAGACCGACAACAACGTGCTTTTTATCGACGCCAGCCGCGAGTTCAAGGCCGGTAAGAACCAGAACCAGTTGTCCGATGAGAACATCGCCAAGGTGGTCGAGACCTACAAGCATCGCGACAGCCGGGACAAGTATTCCTTCTTGGCCAACCTAGAGGACATCCAGGAGAACGACTTCAACCTCAACATCCCTCGCTACGTGGACACCTTTGAGGAAGAGGAAGAGATTGACCTAGTGGCTGTGCAGGCGGAGCGAAAAAAGATCGAGGCAGAGATCTCGGTGCTGAATGAGCAAATGGATGGCTACCTGAAGGAGCTGGGTTATGGCTCGTAATATCTCCTTGGACAGTATGCCTCGTGATTGGAAATATGGTCTTCTCGACAGTTTCGCCATCCGTTGCAGCGGACATACTCCAAGCAAATCTTTCCCTGATTATTGGAATGGTGGTGTCAAATGGATTTCTTTGGCTGATAGCCATAGGCTCGACAAAGGTTATGTGTACGAGACCGATAACGAAATTTCCGAAGAAGGGTTGAAAAACAGCTCAGCCGAAGTGCATCCTGCGGGAACAGTAGTTTTATCTCGTGACGCAGGTATCGGTAAAAGCGGTGTGATGGCCGAGCCCATGGCCGTTAGCCAACACTTTATAGCTTGGAAGTGTGGCAGCGATAATAAAATCCATAATTGGTTTCTTTACAATTGGCTTCAGCTAAATAAAAAAGAGTTTGAGCGACAGGCAGTTGGCTCGACTATAAAAACAATAGGCTTGCCATACTTCAAAAAGCTAAAAATTGCTTTGCCTCCATATGTCGAACAAAAAAAAATCGCCCAGATTCTCTCCACTTGGGATCAGGCTATCACCGCTACCGAGCGCCTGCTTGAGAACAGCCAGCAGCGGAAGAAAGGGTTGATGCAGCAGTTACTATCCGGGAAGAAGCGGTTACCGGGATTTGAGGGAGAGTGGAAACAAATATCCCTAGGGTCAATTTTCAATCGAATTACAAATAGAAATGAAGGGAAAAGTACGAATGTTGTCACTATTTCGGGTCAGCAAGGGCTGATTCGCCAACAAGATTTTTTCAAAAAAAGCGTAGCGTCAGAAACTCTGGATAATTACTACCTACTGAAGAGAGGGCAGTTCGCTTATAATAAGAGCTATTCAAATGGCTACCCAATGGGCGCAATTAAGCGCCTGAATCGCTACGATGATGGTGTGGTAACAACGCTTTACATATGTTTTGAGCTATCGGACGCGAATGTAGCAGATGGCAATTATTACGAAAATTACTTTGAATCGGGGCTTCTTAACAAAGGGCTGATGCAAATCGCGCATGAGGGTGGGCGAGCGCACGGCCTTTTGAATGTTAAGCCATCCGATTTCTTCTCATTAAAACTTCACTTGCCACCAATCAGCGAACAAAAGGCGATTTCGTCTGTGCTCTGCCTGGCTGACGTTGAGGTTAAAGCTCAAAAACAACGGCTTGACCTTCTTAGAAAAGAAAAGAAAGCCCTGATGCAACAACTCCTGACCGGCAAGCGTCGGGTGCAAGTGGATACGGAGGCCGCATGAACACCCCCCCTCAAGGGAATGAGCAGCATTCCAGCCATATCCCGGCGCTGGCCACGCTGATCAATCTGGGCTGGACGTTTCTGCCGGCCACGGAGTGTCAGGCCCTGAGGGGCAGCCAGCGGGACGTGGCGATGAAGCCGGTGCTGGAGCGGGTGTTAGGCCAGCGCAAGTTCGAGTTCAAGGGCCAGTGCTACCCCTTGTCGGATCAGGCGGTAGATCAGGTGATCCGGGAGATTACCACGCCGTCCATGGCTCAGGGCCTGATGGACGCTAACCAGTCCGTGTACGACATGTTAACCCTCGGTATCACCGTAACTGAATTTATCGGCGGCAAGAAGGCTCAGCCCACAGTTCATCTGATCGATTGGGAGAATCTGGACAATAACGAGTTCCACGTCACCGAAGAGATGGAAGTGCTGTCTACCCAGGGCACCCATACCCGTCGGCCCGACGTGGTTGCATTTGTGAATGGCATTCCCTTGGCCGTGATCGAGGCCAAGCGAGCAGCCTCCGGCAACCCCAACAAGAGCATGGTGGAAGAGGGCATCAGCCAAAACCTTCGCAACCAGAAGAACGATGAGATTCCCTACCTGTATGCCTTCGCCCAGTTGCTGCTTTCTATCAGCCGCACGGATGGCCGGTATGGTACTACCCACACTCCGACCAAATTCTGGTCGAAGTGGAAGGATGAACAGTTCGATGACCACTACGTTCAGGGCATCAAGAACCGCCCGTTGTCGCAATCGAACAAGGAAATTCTATTCCAGGACAAAACCCCGAAAATCCAAGCCTACTTCGAGCAGCTCTGGTCCAAGTCCATGCTGCCCACAGAGCAGGATAGGCTTCTGGTGGGCCTGTTGGATCGACACCGGTTTCTGGAATTTCTCCGGCTCTTCATCCTATTCGACCGTAAGGTGGGAAAAATCGCGGCCCGATATCCGCAGGCATTCGGTATCAAGGCCCTGATGGAGCGTATCTCTGGCTTCAAGCCCAACGGCGAGCGCCGGGGTGGTGTGCTCTGGCACACCACCGGATCCGGCAAGTCCTTCACCATGGTCTATCTGTGCCAAGCACTGTTGCTCAGTGACATCCTAAAGAACTGCCGGATCATCGTGGTGACCGATAGGGTGGATCTGGAGAAGCAGCTATCCAAGACCTTTCTGACCGGTGGTGCCTTTGGCAGTGATATCGCTGACAAGAAAAGCGGCGACTCTCTGGCCAAGACCCGTTCCGGCAAGGACTTGGCCAAACGCATCGGCCAAGGAAACGAGCGAATCATCTTTACCATCATCAACAAGTTCGCCTCGGCTGCCAAGCAGCAGGAATGTTACAATCCATCCAGCAATGTCATCGTCATCGTCGACGAAGGACACCGGAGCCAGGGCGGTGAGAACCATCAACGGATGCGCCAGGCGCTGCCCAACGCCTCGTTCATTGCCTTCACCGGCACCCCGCTGCTTAAGAATGAGAAAAGCGAAACTGCGGAGAAGTTTGGAGCCATCATCCATGCCTACACGATGAAGCGGGCGGTGGAAGACGGTACTGTCACGCCGTTGCTCTATGAAGAGCGCAAGCCCTTGCTAGATGTGAACCAGAAGGCGGTGGATACATGGTTCGAGAAGGTCACTGCGTCCCTGTCGGATAACCAGAAGGCCGACCTTAAGCGCAAATACGCCAAGCAGGGCCAAATCTACACGGCGGAAGACCGCATCAAGCTCAACGCCTTCGATATCAGCGTTCACTTCAGTGAAAACTTCAAGAAGGCTAGACTGGAACTCAAGGGACAACTGGCCTGTGACAGTAAGCTCAGTGCCATTCGTTACAAGCAGGCCTTGGATAACCTAGGCATGGTCACTAGCGCCATCGTAATCTCCCCGCCCGATACCCGAGAAGGTCATACCGATGTGGACGAATCCAACCTGCCACTAGTACAAGAGTGGTGGAAGAAGAACGTCACCGGCGACCCGCAGGACTACGAAAAAGCCGTCATTGAGGACTTTGGCTCCGACGGGGCACCGGATATCCTCATCGTCGTAGATAAGCTCCTGACCGGCTTCGATGAACCCCGCAACGCGGTGCTCTACATCGACAAACAGCTCAAGGGGCACAACCTTATCCAAGCCATTGCCCGAGTAAACCGGCTGCACCCGCAGAAACCTTTCGGCTACCTGATCGACTACCGGGGCATTCTCAAGGAACTGGATACCGTGATTCGGGACTACCAGAACTATGAAGACCAGACCCAGGGCGGGTTTGCCATCGAAGATATCGAAGGCCTGTATTCGAATGTGGCCACCGAGTACAAGAAGCTGCCGTCCTTGCATGACAAACTCTGGAGCTTCTTCGGGCACATCGACAACACACTGGATCAGGAACAGTACCGTCAGGTGTTCATGCCCAAATACGAGTCCGACCCCGATGGCGTGGAAGTGGATATCCGACAGGCGCTGCGTGAAGACTTTTATGAGGCAGTTACCCAGTTTGGCATGTGTTTGAAGACGGCGCTTTCGACCCAGAGCTTCTTTGAGGACAAGGCCTTCACCGAAGAAGATATCCATCGGTACAAGCGGGATCTGAAGTGGTTTTCCGACCTGCGCAAGACTGTTCGTATGGATGCCCAGGAGACCGTGGACTACTCCGAATATGAGGGTCAGATCCGGGATTTGATCGACCGGTACGTGACTGGGGTGGATGTGATGCCGGGGGATGAACCAGTTCTCGTCGATCCGGTGGAAGACAACCCGGAAGAGTGGAGCGACGAGAAGACCAAAAACGAAACGGATAAGATCAAAACTCGGACGAAGAAGACCATCGAGGAGAAGCTTGGCGACGACCCCTACGCCAAGAAGGTATTCTCGGCACTGCTGAAGGAGGCCATCGAAAAAGCCGAATCCATGTTCGATTACAAAGCCCAGTTCAAGCTGTTCAGCGAACTGGAGGCCATGGTCGAGGAGCGGGAGGTGCCGGATCTGCCAACACATTCCTTCCAGGGCAACAAGCAAGCGCAGGCCTACTACGGCGCCTTCAAACTTGTGCTGGGCGAGGGGTTCCCGGCGCTGGAGGCTGACAAGGGCGAACAGTTGATTGAAGAGGCCTTCGAGATCGACAAGGTGGTGAACCGGGCCGTGGCCGAGAACTCTCTGAACCCTGTCGGCATCGAACAGGATGTTCGCAAGAACCTGCTGCCTCGCCTGTTTTCCCTGATGGGACTGGATAAAGCCAAAGAATTGCTGGATGAAGTGGTGCAGATTCTGCGCAATGGAGTAGCGAAGTCATGACGGAGGTAGAACCGGCCCGGGATGACAAACCGCTGGAATACGCGACCCGGTATGGTGACCGGGAGTTCCGGTACCATCTGTGCTATCTGCCGGACCACAAGAAGGCATCCATCAAGGTGCATGTGCATCCGAACGGGATGGTTCAGGTCGATGCGCCGGCATCGGCCCAACTACCGGAGATTAAAGCCGCAGTTCAGCGCCGGGCCCGGTGGGTTCTGAAGCACCTGGACGACATCGAAAAGCGCAACCACCACATCTGCCCGCGACAATGGGTGAGCGGTGAGAGCATGCTCTATCTGGGCCGACGGTATGTGTTGAAGGTGATCAACGACACGGATCAGCGTAAGGTCACTTGCAAGCTCATTGGCGGGCAGTTGCGCGTGCGAGGCAGAGAACTGAGTCCTGAGCGGGCGCAGAAAGCTGTCCACCGTTGGTACCGGGAACGGGCTCTAGACGTATTTCAGCGTCGGCTGGAGATGATGGTCGAAACACTGCCTTGGATGAAGACCATCCCGGCTTGGCGCATGATAGAAATGCAAACACAATGGGGAAGCTGTTCACCTGAGGATGTTGTGCTTTTGAATCCGCACTTGATCAAAGCGCCGACAAGGGCCATCGACTACGTGCTCCTCCATGAGCTTTGCCATCTGGTAGAGCATAACCATAGTCTGCGGTTCTATAGGCTTCTGGATAGGTTTATGCCGGAGTGGCGCTCGGTTAAGGAACAGCTTGACGGCAAGGCAGAGCTACTCCTGCGTTGATCCTAAGCTAGCGGTTTACAATGATATTTAATGGTAGTTAGGAAGGGGACATGCCCGAAGAAATAGCTGAGAAAAAAGTTAACCTCAAGCGTATTACCATAAAAACCGAGGCGGGCACGCGTTGGTTTGCTACAGTAGAAGATTTTATTAATTGGATCCGGCAGCAGGCTGGATTGTTTAATTTCCTTCGGGCGAAGCTGCAAAATAACCATGGGGAGCATCATTTGCAACAACGCCTCCAGCAGCCATGGTCACAATTACAGCAGTTTGCTCAACAGCAGCTAAAGCAGGCGGAGTCCGATGCGGACGTTTATGCGCAGAAGGTTGATCAATTAACTGCTCAACTTCAACAAAAGTTGAAAGATAAGCAGATTTTCACCAGTGAAGCACCGTTCGCAGACTTTATAGCCCAGAGAGTAGAGGAGGGAGAATACCAGTGCGCTGCGGTGGCTATTGCCTATTTTCTGGGTGAGAACCTAACCAATTTCGATTTGGAGCTGGCAACGGGGCTCCAAAAAGCGTTGGACTGGGAGCGCGGAGATTATGGGAAAGCCGAATCAGAGACCCAGTCGCTATTCAACCTCCGAGAATCATGGGATGAAGAGTTAACCCGCCAAACTGGGCAAGCTGACCAAAGTCAGGAGCGGCTCGATACTCTGACGGGGCGTGCAGATAAACTGCTGGAAGGGCAGCGTAAGCGCTTTGATGAAAATGTTGGCGAATACGAGAAAGAGCTTTCAGTCGCCATCGAAAAAGCTCGGCATGAATTGGAGGCATTGACCCAGACCTATGATGATAAGCTGGCCCTACAGGCACCGGTGCGATATTGGAAAATACAAGAACAGTACCATCGTAGAAAAGCGAAGCTGTTTGCCATTTTTACCGCTCTTGCTGCAATTGTTGCTATTGTAGGGTTGGTAATATTCGCCTTGTACGTATTAAATCAGCAAGTTACTGAGTTGATTGTTGGTAGGCTGGTTACCATGGCCGTCCTCACCACCTTCGCTATATGGGCGATTCGCCTCTGCGCCAATCTGTTTATGTCGCACAATCATCTACATGTCGATGCTCAGGAGCGCCGGACGATGATTCATACCTATCTAGCGTTGCTTAGAAAAAAGAGCGCACTCAAGGAAGAGGAGCGACAACTCATCCTTCAGACTCTTTTTCGTCCAAATGCTACGGGAATGATCAAGGAGGACCCTGGTCCTGCTCACTTGGTTGACCTGATGAATCGGATGGCTCCGAAATGACCATAGATCACATTTAAATTGACTTTCAAAACCTTGAAAGCAGCCTTAGCCATTCCTAGATTTTCGGTATGGCTAAGAAGATCGTATCCGATGAACTCTGGTCCATTGTCGAGCCGCTGTTGCCACCGCCGAAGCCCAAGCCGCGCGGTGGACGGCCGCCCATCTTCAGCCGCAACGCCCTGACAGGCATCCTGTTCGTCCTGCGCTCAGGCATCCCCTGGGAGATGCTGCCGCAGGAGATGGGCTGCGGTTCAGGCGTCACCTGTTGGCGCCGCCTGCGCGATTGGCAAGAGGCCGGTGTCTGGGAGCGTCTGCACCAGACGTTACTGGAACATCTTCAACATGCCTATCAGCTCGACTGCGAGCGGGCCTGTATGGATAGCGCATCCGTACCGGCAAAAAAGGGGACTCGGTCATCGGCCTCAATCCGACGGACCGGGGCAGGTCGGGCACCAAGCGCCACCTGCTGAAGGATCGCTAGGGTGTCCCGTTGGCTATCCTGCGGTCGGGTGCCAACATGCATGGCAGCGTTCCTTCGCATGGCTTGCGTAAAGACGCGTAAATTGCGGTGATGAAACGCGAGTAAAAGCCTGAAGCTTATGCGAGCAGAAAGCGGGCAGGACCTAGTCAAAAAGCGAAACGCGAGTAGAAGCCCGAAGCCTAGGCGAACAGAAAGCGAGCAGAATGTGGGCAGAAAGCGAAACGCGAGTAAAATCCGAGGCCTAAGCGATCAGAAAGCGAGCAAGATGTGGAAAAAAGCGAAACGCGAGTAAAAGCCCGAAGTAGGCACCCAGCACGTTGGCCTAGGTGTGTGGTCCCGCAGAGTAATGGTCTATCCTACCAACCATTGTCGGAGGATGATCCATGGCTCAGGTTCTTCATAAACGCGCCACGACCACGCACGCCATCCGAGCAGAAATACAGCGATCGACAGATTCGGTCGCGACGTTGAGCCGACGCTACGGTATCAATCCAAAAACTGTGCGCAAGTGGCGCAGTCGGGATAGCGTCGAGGATACTCGCATGGGACCTAAGGCGGCTCGCTCCACGTCGCTGACGCCCCTGGAGGAAGCCGCAGCCGTCACCTTCCGACAAAAGACCCTGCTGCCTCTCGATGACTGCCTTCATGCGCTTCAGCGAGAGATCCCTTCGCTTACCCGATCGAGCCTACACCGGCTTTATCAGCGACACGGCATCAGTCAGCTACCCAAGACTGGCGGCCAGAAGCGCGAGAAGAAGCCGTTCAAGCGTTACCCGATTGGCTACCTGCATATCGATATCAGTGAAATCCGCACCGGCGAGGGCAAGGCCTACTTGTTCGTCGCCGTGGATCGAACCTCCAAGTTCGTTTATGCCCAGCTATACCGGAAGATGACGAGGCAGATCGCTGCTGACTTCCTCGAAGACACGCTACAGGCCCTGCCTTACCGCGCCCATACGGTGTTGACGGATAACGGGGTACAGTTCGCGAAGAAGGCCGGAACAGAAGCTTACAAGCCACATATCTTCGATGTTGTCTGTTACCGCCACGGCATCGAGCATCGCCTGACGAAGCCCTTCCACCCTTGGACCAACGGACAGGTGGAACGGATGAACCGCACCATCAAGGAGGCAACGACCCGGGCGTTCCATTACACCTCGCTAGATCAGCTCCAGTCCCATCTGGATGATTACCTATGGGCCTATAACAGTGCCCGGCCACTCAGGGCGCTCAAAGGCAAAACACCGATAGGATTTATCCTTGAGCAATGGCAGAAAGAGCCCGAGAGGTTTTTTGGCGACCCGAACCACTACTTAACGGGACCAAACACCTAGGTTCTGTCTGAAAAGTCGGCCCTCATGCAGCGCTCGATACAGGCCAAGGTCACCATGGCTCTGAAGCTGCTGGCCAGCTTGTCATATCGCGTATTTAGACGCCGCTTTTCCTTTAACCAGCCAAACAGACGCTCCACCACGTTGCGCTGGCGATATTTCGGTCGGTCGAACTGGTGCGGTAGGCCTGGGCGCGGGCGCCGATGCATGCGGCGGCGGGGAATGATCGGGCGCATGCCGTAACGAGTGCAGTACCGTCGCAGTCCATCGCTGTCGTAGCCCTTGTCAGCCAAGATGTAACGACTGCGTTTGCGAGGCCGCCCCGAACGCCCCGGCAACCGGACCTTCTCCAGCAGTCCGGTCAAGTGAATCGAGTCGGCGCGCTGACCTGCGGAAAGGGAGAAGGCGAGTGGAAAGCCCTGGCTATCGCACAGCAGATGTATCTTCGTGGTCAGCCCGCCTCGACTGCGGCCGAGCGCATGATCCAGCGGTTCTATCGATCCCCCTTTTTACCAGCACCGCTGGCTGATCGGGTCGCTCTGATGGACGTCGAATCAATCATCCATGTGTCGAGATCCATATAACCGTCCTCACGCAGACGAAGATGCAGGCGCGTCAGTATCCGGTCGAAGGTGCCGTCATCACGCCACTGCCGAAAGCGCTGATAGACGGTTTTCCATGGGCCATAACGCTCCGGCAGATCGCGCCACTGTGCACCGGAGCAGAGAATCCACAGGATGCCATTGAGCATCTGCCGATCATCTCGTCGCGGGCGCCCCATGGTTTGCGGGGGAGAAACGATATCCTCGATCATCT
>JACLAD010003258.1_pt1 | contig 22573 bp, 21 predicted proteins | sample 8027901 | NCBI WGS metagenome assembly JACLAD01 (sample SAMN15725071, study PRJNA655200) | protist metagenome | isolation source: fluorescence activated cell sorting (FACS) single amplified genomes of... | place: Spain: Blaines Bay Microbial Observatory, Mediterranean Sea | collected 2016-07-05 | reverse complement strand
GTGTGATTCCGATATACAGCCAATAGCTGTATATATCAAGCCATAGGCTGTACTTTATTTCAGCCCATGGCTTTACCTCTCATGCCTCCCACTCGTACCTTGCGGGCACACGAGCACCCCGCCCCATGACCGTCCTCCGGCTCCTCGACGACCCCGACGACCTCCGCCGCTACGTCGAGCTAAAGGCCCGTCTCCGCGACCTCGCCGCCGAGGTCAAGGCGCTCGAGCCGTCCATCTACGAGGCCCTCGACGCCGAGCCCGACCGGGCCGCCGCGTGCGGCGGGTTCACGCTCGCCCCGGCCGTCCGCCGGTCCTACGCGTACTCCGACGGCGTGGCCGAGCTCGAGGCGCTCGTCCGCGAGATGAAGGCGGCCGAGCGCTCGCGCGGGCTGGCCGAGTGCGTCTCGGCGACGGGGTACGTCGTGATGAAGGAGGACACGGCCGGGGCCGACGACCGGGCCCGCGCCGCCGCCGCCGAGGCCCGGACGCACCGCCGGGCCGCCTGACCACACGCCGCCCCGGAGGGGGCCGACCCATGCCGAAGCCCGACGCCCTGAACGCCCCGGCCCCGAAGCGGGGCACGATCCTCGACTACGCCGCGCTCCGCGAGGCCGCCGCCTCGGCCGTCGAGGCCGCGCGCGTGACGCAGGCCGAGGCCGCTCGGCTCGTGGCCGAGCGGGTCCCCGACCGCCCACGCCCGCCGTCGGTGGCGGCGATCTCGAACGCCGTGCGAGAGGAGGGGTCGAAGGTGGCCGCGCTCCAAATCGACCTCATCCGCGCGCTGACCGGCGCCTCGTTCACGGGTCCGCTGTACCGCGTCGACTGATGGGGCGGTCGAGACGACGAACGGCCCGCCCTCTAAGAGAAACGGGCCGAACGCCGACACAAGCAACCTCAGATGTGAGCTCGCGGCCCACAACTGGATCGCCATGATATAATCTAGCAGCGGCGTTCATCTCGAGTGCCCTTGACCCGATGCCGGCCGCCGACTCCTGACGCGAGCGAACGCCGGTAGGCCAGCGGGATGCTAACCGCATCCGGCACGTCAGCAGAGACGCAAATCATATGGGAGAAGCGGCTGTGGAAGGACTGTCGGTAGAAGGGTGGGCTGTGATCGGTGGGGTACTCATCGCCGCCATGAGTTTCGCGTCTCAGGCATTGAGTCAAGCAAGAACGGCCCGCTTAGCTCTTTTTGAGCAACGTCTTGAAGTGGTGAGAGCTGTGTTCCGGCTCCTCTTCGAGGCAGGCCGCGTCGCGCAGAACAGGTATCTCTACAAGCTGGCGTCCCAGAACGGAAGACTAGCTGAGGAGAAGGAGCGGCTTGACGAGGCCATCAGCCGGGCGGGGATGTTGAACCCTAATGCGTCGTACCTCTTTGGGGGCGATTACTACCGAGAATATCGATCCGCAATCGTCCTAGCCGGCGAGATTAGGAGGGCGGCCCTAGACCTGCTTGCGAGTGATATCGACCTGCTCGAAGACTGAGAACCTGGCTATAACGCGATCCCGGGGGGCTACGACGTGCGCGTCTTGAGAATGTCGGTTCGCCTTGACGCTGTGACCGAGCTTTATGTAGGGCGGGACCGGCTGCTAGGCGTTCCTTGGTTCGACAAGGCGGCCCGACGAGTCGGGGTGGATGGCCATTGGTACGACGAGCGGACGGGTTTTGGCTCTGGAACCTCAGTGCGCAGATGACTAGACGAACGAGAAAACCTGTACCTATTCCTGTACCTGACCTACAAGTAGAGGCCCCTAAGTCGCTGTGACTTAGGGGCCTCTACTTATTCGATTGTACGCCCGAGAGGATTCGAACCTCTGACCTTTGGTACCGGAAACCAACGCTCTATCCAACTGAGCTACGGGCGCGGCGTGTCTCCAAGATAGCGCCCACCCCACCCCTGGAGACATGCAAGAGCACGTGAACGCCGGACGGAGGCGCGGGCGGGGCGGTCTACACGGAGGAGTACCGGTCGCGGACGGGGACGTCACACCGGCGGCGGCGGATCTCATACCGCGCCATCCGGCACATGGCGCGTTCGCGGGCGTCCGCATCGGCGTCTCCGGAGGGCGCAGGCTCGCGGTCGGCCGCCTCCTGGAGCTTGCGGTCGGAGAGGAGCTGAAAGTGTTCGGGGGTCATCGGGGCGTCCATGGTGGGCGGGCGGGCGCTACGTCCAAAGCGGCCCGCCAAGGGCAGCCTGTCGTAGACGCGCGTGCCCCCGGTTTGGTCCCCCGCCGACCTGCGACTTTCCCCGAACCGGGGCTCGGGACCGAGCCCATCAGCCGTGTTCGTTGGCCTCCGCTTCCAGCGCTGCGACGAGTTCGTCGAAGGGGAGTGTGGCCCCGAAGATGCGGCTGTCGGCGCCGGCGTAAGGCACGACGAGGTCGTCCCCCCACCGGTGGTTGGCGCACGCGAACAGGACGTTGTCCACGCCGAGGTCCTCGTCGCCCTCCGTCTCGTACGCGCCCGTCGGCCGCATCAGCGGCTCGATCCGAGCGCGCACGGGGTCGTCGTGGGAGAAGTCCAGGAGCGCCGCCGAGAGGTCGTACTCCCGCGACCCGTCCGGCGCGTAGTGGCCCTGGTGGTAGACCATGAGGAAGCGGTCGCCACCCAGGTGGAGCGGCGGCCCCCCCGCCCCGACCCACGACTGCGCAAACTCCTCGTACGAGTAGGACCGGAACAGCTGCCCCTGCGACGTCCACGGTCCGGCAGGGTCCGGGGCCGTGGCCCAGTGGACGGCCATCGCGTCCTCGCCCTCCATCGGTCGGTGCAGGAGGACGTACGAGCCGTCGACGGGGGCGGGGAGGAGGGCGGAGTTCTTGTTGTTGACCTCGTTGAGGTCGCCTGCCGTCGGGCCGTGCAGGTCCCACGACGTGAGGTCCGTCGACGTGGCGAGGCAGATGTTGACGTGGCGGTCGTGGTCGTCCTTCGGGGTCGGGTCGGTGTAGCCGGTGTAGTAGAGGTAGTAGGTGTCGCCGACCCGGGTACACCGCGCGTCCTCGAGCCCGAGGTTGTGGAACGGCTCGTCGGGGCTGAGGGCGGGGCGGTCGTCCCGGTGGACGAGGTCGAGCGTGGGCGTGAGGATGGCCCGGCCGAGGTACGAAGGCGCCATCCGGATGTCCTCGTGGACCTCGCCCTGGGCCCGGTAGAGGAGCACGCATGCCCCTCCCGCCGCGCGCAGGTGGTCGGCCTGGTCGGCCGTGAGCCCCCAGGCCGGCAGCAAGGCGTCGAGGCGGTCGGCCTCGACGAGCTGGCCGGCCGGGTTGAGGACCACGCGCGACTCCCACGCGTGCGCCTCAACGGGGGCCAGGATGGGGCGCCCGTTGTGGAGGCGCTCTACGTCGACCGGCGGCGGGGCCTCGATGGAACGGGCGGGGCCGACCGTCGGGGGGGGGCGTCGTGTGCATGGTGTCCGGGGGCGGGGGGCTTAGAAGATAGCCGGAGGGCCCTCAAACACGGTGCCTACCCCTCGCCGGCCACGGCCACCGCCCCGCCCGAGGCCGGCGCCGAGACATCGAGGTCGAACGCCGCCAGGTGGGCCAACGCGCAGGCGATCGCCGACTCGGCCCCCTGGTTCAGGTTCACCCCCTGGTCCGAGAACCCGTCAAAGCACGCCCCCGTCCGGACGTCGAAGAGCGGCTGCCCGACGCGGTTGTGGCCGTAGAACCACGCCACTGCGAGACGGGCGGCCTCGGCGTACCGGTCGTCGCCCGTGAGGTCGGCGTCGGCGGTCCAGCACCACGCCGCGTATCCGGCGTCGATCGGCTGCTGGTCGTAGACGGCGTGGCCACCCCCCTTGCGGAGCCACCCCCGATTGCCGACCGCGTCGAACCGGCCGTCGCGGACCGTGTGGGCGAGCACGAACTCGCCGGCGTCCTGCCCGACCTCAAGGAACCGCCCCGCCCCCGCCTCGCCGTCGAACCGCCGGGCGGCGCGGAGGAGGGCGTGGGGAACGAGGGCGTTCGCGTACGTCAGCTCGTCGCAGAACCACCGCCAGCGCGGCGTGGCCGACCGCTCGAACTGCTCGACCAACCGCGTCGCGTAGGTCCGCAAGACGCTCCGGAAGGCCGGGACGGTGGGGAACCGCTCCAGCGCCAGGTCGAGCCCGCAGGCGGCGTAGGCGATGGCCCGCGTGTGCGTGAGGTCGACGGCCAGGGCGCGCTCGATGAGAGAGCGGGCCAGAAGGCGCGACGGCTCGTCCGGCGCCCAAGCCACAGTGGCGCCGAGGCCCCACAGCGCCCGGCCCACGGTGTCCTCCCCGGCTCGGTCGTCGAGGAACTGGCGCCCGAAGTCCATGAAGTTGTGGAACGAGCCGTCGGGCTGCTGAGCGTGTTGGACAAAGCTCAGGCATGTCCGCGCCGTCGCCAGGGTGTCTGTCCGCGCTTGGCTCTTGGGGTCGAGCCGACGGGCCGCAGCGTAGGAGACCACGAGGGCCCGGGCCGCGTCGTCGGTGCAGTAGCCGTGCGTGCGGTCCGGGACCCCGAACGTGGCGTGTTGGATCGGCCCGACGTTGTCGGTGATCTCGTCCAGGTACCCGAGCGCGGCCGGCAAGGCGCCCGGGTGGATGTCGAGCGCGGGCGGGGTGGCCCGGTCGCGGATGACTTCGCTGAACACCTCGCGGTACGCCGCCCCCGTGAGCGGCCACGTGGTCGTCTTCCCGAAGTCGCGGGCGTGCGCGGCGGCTTCGGCACGGGCCTCCGGGTCCGAAGCGAACCGGGCGAGGGCCGCCCCGAACGCGTCCGTGTCGCCGTACGGCACGAGCGCCCCCGCCCCGCCCGCCAGCACCTCGCGTGCGTGGAGGTAGGGCGTGGAGACGACCGGGAGGCCGGCCGCGAGCGCGTACGCGAGCGTCCCGGAGCAGATCTGCTCCATCCCCGGGTACGGGGTCACGTAGACGTCGGCGGCGCAGAGCCACCCCCACAGCACCTCGTTGTCGACGTAGCGGTCGACGAACCGGACATGCTCGCCAAGGCCGCGGGCCTCGACCTCGGCCTGTAGCTGCTCGCGGTACGCCTCGCCCTCTCGCCGAACGATCTCGGGGTGCGTCGATCCCAGGACGACATAGAGGAGGTCCGGCTGCGCGGCGACCGCCCGCTCCAGGGACGCGAGTGCGAACTCGACCCCCTTCGAGGGCCCGAGCAGTCCGAACGTGAGGAGCACGGTGCGGCCTGCCAGCCCCAGCTCGCCGCGGAGGCCGGGGGGCGGGATCGGCTCGGCCGACGGCGCCCCGTGTGGGATCACAGCCACCTTCGCCTCGGGGACGCTGTAGACCGAGTGGAGAAGCTCTCGGGCCGTCTCCGTCATCACGACCACGCGGGCCGAGCGCCCCACGACGGCGTTGAGCGCGCGCCGGTAGTGGCCCGGCGGGTCGGGGAGGACCGTGTGGAGTGTGGTCACGACGGGTCGCTCGCACGCCTCCATAAAGTCGAGGACGTACCGGCCCTCCGGGCCCCCGAAGATGCCGAACTCGTGCTGCACGCTGACCACGTCCGCGGGCCCAGCAGCGACGCGGGCGCCGATCCGGCGGTAGTCGGACCGCTCGGGCTGGTGGAGTTCGGCCACGACCTCCGGCCGGACCTCAGCCCCCGCGGGCTCCTTCACGACGGACACGACGTCGCACGTGAGGTCGGTCGTCTGGAGGCCGGACCGCAGGTCACGCGCGAACGTGGCGAGCCCGCAGGCGCGGGGCGGGTAGGTCGAGAGGATCGTCGCGTGCATCGGGTGGGGGAGAAGCCAGGGACCGAGAGGAGGGCGCCTTGAACCACCCCGGCGGAAGGCGGTTGCCCGTGGGAGCCAAGGTGCACCCACCCCGCCCGCTTATCCATCCGGTCGCCCTCCACGCTCCGTAGGGGGAGGTCCGATGGGGGCGTGGGAACGGCCCCGCGGGATCGGACGGCGGGGGGGCAGCAAGACGGGTTACAAGAACACAGAACCTGTCGACTTAATGCCCGCCCTGATCAAGGACCGGGACCTCGAAACGCCCGAACCCTTCACACCTTATAGGCAGGGGCTCCGCGCCGGACCGCGTTCCTTGCCGCTGAGCCACCCCGCCCCGTAGGCCCGCCTGTGCCCGTCCGCATTACCGCCGTCGACCCCGGATCGCTCGCCGAGACGCTCGGCTGGGCGCCCGGCGACCAGATCCTCGCCGTCAACGGCGAGGCCGTCGCCGACGAGCTCGACCTCCGCTTCAAGGCGTCCGACGAACGGCTCGCGCTCCGCGTCCGCGCCGGCGGCGACCTCCGCGAGGACGTGCTGGAGAAGGACCCCGACCAGCCGCTCGGCGTCACGCTCGAGGAGTTCCGGATCAAGACCTGCGGCGACGACTGCGTGTTCTGCTTCGTCGACCAGAACCCCGTCGGGCTCCGCGACACGCTCTACTTCCGCGACGGCGACTTCCGGATGTCGTTCCTCTACGGCAACTACATCACCGTCACCAACCTCCGCGAGCGGGACCTGGAGCGGATCGTCGAGCAGCGGCTGAGCCCGCTCTACATCTCGGTCCACTGCACCGACGACGACGCGCGGGCGCGGATGATGGGGCACCGCACGCTCCGCGACCGCCTGGGCGAGAAGCTCCGCTACCTCGCCGACCACGACATCGAGCTGCACGCCCAGATCGTGCTCGTGCCCGGGTTCAACGACGCCGGCCGGCTCGTCGAGACGATCCTCGACCTGTATGACCTCCACGAGCGGCTGTACTCGGTGAGCATCGTGCCCGTCGGCCTCACGCGGCACCGGCGCGAGCTCGCCGACCTCCGCCTCGTGTCGCCGGCCGAGGCGCGGCAGCTCGTCCGCCAGGTCGAGCGCTGGCAGCGGACGTTCCGCGAGACGATCGGGCGGGGGTTCGTCTACCTCTCCGACGAGGTCTACCTGCTCGCCGACGAGGACTTCCCCGACGAGGACGCCTACGACGGGTACCCGCTGATGGAGAACGGCGTCGGCATGAGCCGTGACTTCCTCAACGAACTCGGCTTCCAGGCCGAGGACTTCCCCGACGCCCTCCCCGCGCCGCGCCGCGTGACGTTCGCGAGCGGGACGCTCACGGCCCCCTTCCTCGACGAGCGCGTCCGCCCCGCCCTCGAGCAGGTCGATGGGTTGGAGGTCCAGGTCGTCGCCTGTGAGAACCTCCTGTTCGGCGACTCCGTGACCGTCTCGGGGCTCCTCAACTTCAAGAGCTTCGTCGCCGCGCTGAAGCCGCTCGCCGAGCGGGGCGAGCTGGGCGACCTCGTCGTGCTCCCCCCGGACAGCGTCAACTTCGAGGGCCTGTTCCTCGACAACCGCCCCGGCCAGATGACGCCCGACGACCTGAGCGCCGTCCTGGGCGGGGTGGAGGTCGCCGTCTTCGACGGGGACTGGCCCGGCTTGCTCGACCGCGTCGCCGAGCCGGTCGCGGCGTAGGCCGCCCCGCCCGTAGGTCCGCGCAAGTCTCGGATCGCCGCCTGCGCGAGGGCGGCGTCGGTCAAAGGGGCCCCTGACTCGGGCGGGGCGGGCACACGTAAGGGGCGGGGCGGCGCCCGCCGATACCCGCGTCGAATCTCTGACCGGGCCGCAACGTTGAGGGCCCTCTGCACCCGCCCCGCCCGATGGACGAACAAGCCCTCCAAGACCCCCGGCCCGCCCCGCCCGCCGTCGCGGAGCCCGCCCTGCGTGACGCGTGGCCGTGGGCCAAGCCGACCCGCCTGACCGGGTGGCTGGAGCGGAACGGGTTCACGCCACTGTGGTCGGCGGTGCTCGTCTTCGTGCTTGCGTTCCTGCTGTTCCAGCTCGTCGTGAGTCCGATCGTGCTCGCCATCGGCGTCGTCGTCGACCTCGCACAGTCGGGGCAGACGGAGGCCCCGGACATGGCGGAGCTCATGCAGGACGTGCTCGAGAACGGGCAGCTCCTGCTCACGGCCAACACCGTGGGCCAGATCGTCGGGTTCGCCGTCCTCGCGCTCGTCGTCGCGCGGCTCCACTCGCCGGACGTCCGCGAGTACCTCCGGATCCGCAAGGGCGACGGCCCCGGCCTCGCCCTCGCGGCCGTCGGGTGGGTCACGCTGTACCCGGTCATCCTGTGGGCGGGTCAGCTCAACGAGCGGCTCCCGCAGCCCGAGTGGCTCGAGGCGTTCGAGCAGCAGCAGGTCGAGCTCCTCGAGGGCGCCCTCCTGGGGAGCGACATCAGCATCGCGTTCCTGTTCGTGGCCCTCGCGCTGACGCCCGCGATCTGCGAGGAGCTCCTGTTCCGGGGCTACCTCCAGCGGCAGGTCGAGCGGCGGGGCGGGGCGGCCGCCTCGATCATCGTCGTCGGGATCCTGTTCGGGCTCTACCACCTCCGCCTGAGCCAGGTCGTCCCGCTCTCGCTCCTGGGCATCTACATGGGGTTCGCCGTCTGGGCGACGGGGAGCCTCTGGGCCGGAGTGATCGTCCACCTGCTCAACAATGGGTTCGCCGTGGCGGTGGCCGCGTTCGCTCGCCAGGACCCGTCCGTGGACATGGAGGCCATCGAGACCATGACGTTCCCGTGGTACCTTGGGATCGGCGGCCTCCTCCTGTCGTACGGGGTCGTCCAGATGCTCCTCCGCCGCCGGCAGGCGGTCGTCGGCGACCGCGACGACGCCGAGCCGGTGACCACCCCGCCCCTCGCCCCCTCCACATGAAAGAGCCGTCCGGCCCCCCCGAACACGACGACCGCGACCAGCGACAGGCGCGGACCTACGAGGGCTGGGTCTCAGTCTACGAGTGCTCGACCGACTTCGAGGCCGACCTCGTCCGCGACCGGCTCGACGAGGCTGGCGTCGCCGCCGTCGTGCTCACGCAGCGCGACCACAGCTTCAACCTCAACGTCGGCGACCTCGCGCCCGTCCACGTCATGGTGCAGCCCGAGAACGAGCGGGAGGCCCGCGACATCGTCAACGAGGCACCGCTCTCGGACGAGGAGCTCGAAGAGGCCGCCATGTCGGCCGACGTGATGGCCCCGGACGCGCACGACCCCACGTCGGAGGCCCGGCTCGACTCGGGGATCGAGGAGATCAGCTTCGACGTGCCCGACGACGAAGACGACGAGGCGTAGCCGACCGGTGTCGAACCTCGCCCAGCGGACGATCACGGCCCTTGTCGGGGCGGTCGTCGTCATCGGTGCCGTCTGGGTGGGGGGGTGGGCGTTCGCCGTCGTGATGGCCGCGATCGCACTCGCCGCCCAGGCCGAGGTGTACGGCCTGCTCAAAAAAGCGGGGGCGGACCCGTTCGTCCCGCTCGGACTGGGGTTGGGTCTCCTCGCGTCGATGCGGGCCCTCATCCCGGGGAGCCCCCCGCTTCTCGTCCTTGGGGGGTTAGGCGTGCTCGTCACAGCCTTGTACCGGCGGAAAGAGACCCCGCTGCTCGACGCCTCGGGGACCCTCTTTGGGGTCGCTTATCCGGCTGCCTTCGTGGGCTCGTTCGTGGCCCTCCGCGTCGCCGACCCCCCGTGGCTGACAGGACTAGACGCGTTCTGGCTCACCACGGCCGCGCTGTTCAGCATCTGGGGGGCCGACACGTTCGCGTACTTCTCCGGCCGTGCGTTCGGGCGTCATCCGCTGTTCGAGCGCGTCTCGCCGAAAAAGACGTGGGAGGGCGCTGTGGGCGGGGCGGTCGGGGCCTTCGTCGTGGCCGCGGGGTTCAAGCTCCTGGTCTTGGACGGGGTCCTGACGTGGGTCGACGTGGCCGTCATCGCGTTCGCGTGCGGCGTGGCAAGCCCGTTCGGGGACCTCGTCGAAAGCCACTTCAAGCGGTCCGTCGGCGTCAAGGACTCCGCGACGTGGTTGCCAGGCCACGGGGGGCTCCTCGACCGGATCGATGCGGCCGTCGTCGCGATGCCGCTCGTCGCCCTCTACCTCGACCTGACGAAGGGGTTGGTCTAGACCTGAGGGCGTTCCTGGGCGGGGAGGACGGGCGGGGTGGGTCTCGACGCGGCGCGGCAACGGCAAAAGGGGGGCGCTCCGTGACAACGGGGTGAAGTAGCGAGCCTTATGACGCGGCGCGGAACTTGCCATGACGCACCGCGTCATAGGACCAGACACCACCCCGCCCCATGTCCCGACTGATCAAACGCTACGGGAGCCGCAAGCTCTACGACACCGCCGAGAGCCGCTACATCAGCCTCGACGAGATCGCCGCGCTGGTCCGAGAGGGCCAGGACGTGCAGGTCATCGAGAACAAGTCGGGCGACGACGTGACGGCGGTCGTCCTGACCCAGATCATCTCGGAGGAGGGCCGGAACGGCCGCTCTCTCCTGTCGACCCCCTTCCTGCACGACCTCGTTCGCATTGGCGAGCGGGCTGTACGTGCCAGCGAGGGCGCCGTCGAGGCCAGCATCTCCCAGGCCCGCCGCGGCGTCGACGACCTCGCCCGCCGCGCCGTCGACCGTATCCGACCTGGCGGACCGATCGCCGAGGTCCGAGACGAGATGGACCGCCTCCGCGCTCGCCTCGAAGGGCTCGAACGAACGCTCGAACAGATCGACGACTCGGCCGCGGACTAACTCGCAGCCCGAGCCTCCCTACCCCTACATCATCACACCCCAAACCCCCATGGCTACCCAGACCCAAGACCTCCAGAAGGAGCTCAAGAAGACCACCAACGACGCCGTCACCCTCGCGAAGTCGACCGTCGACAAGGTCCAGAAGGACGTGACCGACACCGTCGGTGAGGTCCGTGACTCGGTCCAGAACGTGTTCCTCGCGGGCCTCGGCGCTCTCGCCCTCGCTGAGGAGGAGGGCTCGAAGCTCTTCAAGAACCTCGTCCAGAAGGGCGAGAAGGTCGAGCTGCCCTCCGTCGGCATGGAGCGCATCAAGGCCGCCCGCAAGGACCTCGAAGGCCGCGCCGACAAGGCCACCGGGGCCGTCAAGGGCCGCGTGAAGTCGGTCGAGGAGTCCGCTGAGAAGGCTGAGGACCGCCTCCAGGATGCGGTCGCCACGGTCATGAAGCGGATCGGCGTCCCGACCCGCGATGAAGTCTCCGAGCTCTCGTCCAGCGTCGAGCGCCTGACGAAGCAGATCGAGCGCCTCAAGACCACGAAGTCGGCCTCGACCGAGCTCTCGATGGAGGCCGTCGGCGGTGGCTGGTACGAGATCAAGATCGGCGACGTCGTCGTCGAGAAGGTCCAGGGCAAGGAGGACGCGGAGGCCGCGCTCATCCGAGTCCAGGAGCAGCGCGCCTAGCGCCACCCCGCTCCGAACACCCGCCGGGCGGGCGTGGACCTACCACGCCCGCCCGGCTTCGTTTTTGCCAGACCGGGCACACCGCCCCGCCCGGCGGAGTACCCCTCACCCCCCGAAAGCGCTTCCACCATGCAGATCGCTGATTTCCACCAATCTGGGACGATCGGCCTCGCCCTCGCTGGGGGCGGGCCCAGCGGGGCGATCTACGAGATCGGCGTCCTGCGGGCGCTCGACGACGCCCTCAGCGGGATCGACTTCAACGACGTCCCTGTGACCGTCGGCGTCTCGTCCGGTGCGTTCGTCGGCGCGTCCCTCGCGAACGGGATCACGACGGCGCAGATGGTCCGGTCGATCGTCGGGGAGGAGCCCGGCGAGCACCCGTTCCGCCCCGACCTGTTCCTCTCCCCGGCGTTCGGCGAGTTCGTCCGTCGCGGGCTCCGCGTGCCGGGCCTCATCGTCGAGGCCGTGGTCGACGCGGTCCTCAACCCTCGAGACACGAGCGGACTGGTCTCGACCCTCGTCGACCGGCTAGGGCGGGCGCTGCCCGTCGGCGCGTTCGATAACGACCCGCTCCGCGGCTTCCTCGCGGACACGTTCGCGCGGGCGGGGCGGACCGACGACTTCAAGCGGCTCCGGAACAAGCTGTACGTCGTTGCCACCGACCTCGACTCGAGCGAGTCGGTCGTGTTCGGCGCTGCCGGGTGGGACGATGTCCCGATCTCGCTCGCTGTCCAGGCCTCGACAGCGCTTCCCGGTCTCTACCCGCCCGTCGACATCGGGGGCCGCCACTACGTCGACGGCGTGTTAAACAAGACGGTGCACGCTTCCGTCGCGTTCGAGCAGGGCGCTGGGCTCGTGCTGTGCGTCAACCCGATCGTCCCGGTCGACACGGCTCGGGCGGTCACGGCGGGGGCCATGCGCCGAGGGCGCCTGACCGACCGCGGCATGCCGGGCGTGATGAGCCAGACGTTCCGGACGCTCATCCACAGCCGGATGGGGACCGGGATGTCGAACTACCGCGAGCGCTACGACGGCGCAGATCTCGTGCTGTTCGAGCCGCGAAAGGACGACTACACCATGTTCTTTACGAACGTGTTCTCGTTCTCGGCGCGCAGGGAGGTCGTTGCGCACGCCTACGAGTCGACCCTGAGGCAACTTCGAGACCGGGTCGACGAGATCGCTCCCATCCTGGAACGGCACGGCGTGACGCTTCGCGAGGACGTCCTCGCCCGCCCCTCGTTCGACCTGTGGGACAGTGTCGGGCTCGCGGCCGGGAGGCCGTTGCTCCCGTCGACCGTCGCGACGCGCGACCTGCACGACGCTCTCGCGGACCTCGAGGAGGCTCTACGAGACGAGTAGCGCCCGGAGACCGATGGGCCCGCCGGTTCAGGCCGAGGGCGGGGTGGCCTCCCCGCCCCGCTAGGCGTCGCCGATGCGGAGGTGGTCGACGACGCGCTGGACCTCCGGCTGCTCGACGACCACGTCGATCAGGGCCTCGCGGACATCACCGTTCGGGACGCCACCATAAATGGAGACCACCCCGCCGTCGACGTAGAACGCGAGCCCGCTCACGGCCAGATCGCTCCCTTGGACCCGGTCGCGCAACTGCCGCGACAAGCGGGCATCCGCCGACGTGAGGGACCGGAAACGGCGCGTCCGGTCGACGAGGGAGCGGAGGGCTGGGGAAAGGGACGTGGTCACAACCGGGCGCATGTGCAGGGGCGACGAAGGTACGTGCCAACCACTGTCAAACGGCGGTAAAAGAAGAAGTCCGCCAGCCGAACGCCACGGGGCGACCCTAGAACTGGCCTGGGAAGGGGATCGAACGAACCGTGGAGCGCGGGACGTCGACGCGGAGGATGTCGCGGAGGTAGCCGCTCTTGACATAGAGCGAGAACGAGAACCCCCGCACCGGACCGAGCGGCTGCCACCCGATCGCCATCTCCCAGCAGTGGAGGTCCCGGCGAAGCCGGACCTCGGTCACGGTCGGCTCGAGCTGGACGAGGTCGAACCCCGTCCGCCCGGAGAGCGCCCAGTTCGGAGTGAGTTGGGCGTTGAACCCGCTGAGGTCGAGGGTCGCCGTCGTCGGGTTCCGGTCCCGGCCAGGCCGGTGGTTGACCGTCGCGCTGAGCGAGAACGAGAGCGGGGCGGCGTAGTCGACGTATCCGACGACCGCGCTCCGTCCGTAGAAGGCGCCGGGGTCGTAGATTTCGGCGCCGAGCGGCTCCACGACGGGCCGGACGTCGGACCGCCCCGCCCCTCCCAGTCGGAACGAGCGGTTGAGCCGGAGGTTGACCGACGCCAGCCGGAGCGGCCGGCCGGTCGTGTTGAAGTAGGTGAGCGCCTGGCCCGCCGCGTTCGTCGTGTCGATGGCGTAGGGCGAGAGCGTCGCGCTCCCCGAGGCGGAGACGCCGAGGAACCGCGTCGTCGCGTTCGCACGGACGTCGCTGAAGGGGCGGCCGTCGAGGGCGGCGAAGTTGTAGCTCCCGCTCAGGTTGAGCGACAGGACCTGGTTCGTCGACCGGGTCGTCTCGCCGGTCGAGTCGGTCGTCGCCGTCCGCACGAGGAAGGCGTTGTTCACGTCGAAGGAGAGCGCCCGCGTCGGGTTCGTCGGGATCCCCGGCACGATGGCGTACCGAGTCACATCGCCGTCGCCGTCGACGATCTCGCGGACGAACCCGAAGGCCTGGTAGTCCGGCTGGTACGAGAGCGAGACGCGTGGGCTCACCGTGTGCCGGAACCCGTCGATCCGGCCGACGCGCAGCGGGAAGGTGCCGTAGAACTCGGTCGACGCCGACGCCGACAGCGACGCCTGACGGACGGCCGTGAACCCGGCCACGTCGCGGAACCGGACCGCCCCGCTCGTATCCAGCTCGGCCTCGCGGCGCTCGCCCACCCACGTCTCGGAGTAGTTGAGCGACGGGCTCAGCGTCAGGTTGAACCGGGGGACCTGGAACGCTGCCTGGATCGGGACCCGCTGGTCGACTTTGTAGACGAACCGCTGGTCGAGGCCGGTCCCCGCCCGGAACGCACCAGGGTCGAACAGGGCGTCGAGGACCGACACCGACGAGTCCTCGGTCGCCTGGAAGGTGAACGAGTTGGTGGCCTGGTTCGAATAGCTCACGCTGATCTTCTCGTACCACCGGTCGTCCCGGCCTTGCCGAAAGGGGAACCGACGCTGCTGGGAGAACGAGACCGTCGGGAGCGTGACCGACGTGCGCGGGGTGGCGCCCGAGAAGTCCTGGTACGCCTGGAACGACGTCGTGAGCGCACGGCCCACACGCGGCCACGACTGCTGGAACGAGACCGACGACGACGTCGACGTGCTCACCTGGTCGTCGAGCGACTGCGACACGAACCGCTGGCTCGTCGAGCGAAGGTTGACCGACGCCGTCACCGTCTGCCCTGCGGGCAACGTCTGGTTGTGACTGACCTGAAGCTGGAACGGCACGCGCGGGGCGAACCTCGGGTCCGTCGACTCCCCCGACCGAAGCCGACCGATCGACACCGCCACGTTCCCCCGGTAGGCGTAGAGCTTGTTGTACCGGGTCGCCCCTCGGAGGAGGAACGAGCCCTCCGTCCCGACCTTGGCCGTGAGCTGGGCGTCGAGGTAGTCGCTGATGGCCCAGTACCACCCGACGTTGTCTAGGAAGAGCCCGAACCCCGACTCCTGGCCGTACCGGACGGGAAGGGGCCCACTGCGGCGCCCCTCCGCGGCCGGGAAGTATCCGAAGGGGAGGACGACCGGCATCGTGATCCCAAGGAGCTTGAGCCGGACGGGGCCGGAATAGACCTCCTCGGCGCCGACCACCTTCAGCCGCCCCGCCTCAAGGGCGTAGTGCGGATGGTCTAGGTCGCACGTCGTGTACGCGGCGTCACGCGCGTAGACCACGTCCGCCGTCTTTTGCTTGATCACCCCGCCCAGCAAGTAGCCGTCCTGGATCTGGGTCCGCGCGCCCGTGATCCGGCCCCGCTGGGAGCGGAGGTTGTACACGAAGGCGTCCCCGGAGAACGACTCCTCCCCGCGGGCGAACCGGGGTTCGCTCGCCTCGTCGGCCCCGAAGGGGTCCGCCTGGACCGTCTGAGCACCGGCCCGGTACTGAAGCTGGCCCGCAGCGATCGTCGCCTGCTCGTAGCTCGCCTGGGCGCCCCCGTACAGCGTGACGACGTCGTCCGGCGCCTCCCCCTCGGCCGTCGAGTCCCGGGGCGCGATCACGACGCGGACCGAGTCGCGGGCCGTGTACGCGACCGCCGCCTCCAGGCCGTCCTCGGCCGCCGCGGCGACGGGGAGCCCCAGGTCGATCGGCGGTCCGGACGACGCGGGCTGCGCCGCGACCGCGGGCGGGGCGGGGCGGGCCACGTCGACCGTGTCCGCCTCTTGCGCGAACGCAGGCCACCCCGCCAGGGCGAGAACCAGCAGCGCGGCGACGCGCCACGAGGGGGGCGGGGTGGGGGGACGAAACACGGAGAGCGGGCGGCGGCGGTCGGAACGCCAGGTTCGGCGCCTTCGTGTCGAAGCTAGAGCCTCTCGCAGCCGCGACAAGGCAGTCCTGGTGCCCGTTCAGAGGCCGCCCCGCCCCGCGCGGAAGTCACAGCCCGATGAGGAGCAGCAAGAGTGGGCGGGGTGGCTCGACGCTACCCGAAGTCCTCCTGGTGCTCGAACGCGAGGCGGGCGGCCCCGAGCAGCGCCACGTCGTTCCCGCTCGTCTCGCGGACGATCTCGACGCCCTCCAGCATCGGCGGCATCACGAACCGCTTGATGGTCTCGCGAGCCGGGTCGAGCAGGTACTCGGCCGCTTGTGAGACGCCGCCCCCGACGACCACCTTGCGGATGTCGAGGAGGCTGACCACGGAGCCGAGCAGGACGCCCAGCTTGTGGCCGGCCCACGCGAGCACTTCCCGCGCAGCCGGGTCGCCAGCGACGGCGGCGTGGTGGAGCCGCTCTGGCGTGACGTCGCACAGGTCGCGCCCGGCGGTCTGGTGGAGGTGGGTCTCGCGCGCCAGGAGCTGGTACCGCGCGTGGTGCGAGAGGAACCGCTGGCCGAGGTACGCCTCGATCGCCCCGGCCACGCCGGCCCGGTCGTAGGGGCCCTCGTAGTCGATCGACATGTGGCCGATCTCGCCGGCCGCCCCGGTCGAGCCGCGAAACAGCCGGTCGTTGACGATGATCGCCCCGCCCACGCCGGTCCCCAGCGTCACCATGATGAACGAGCGGAACGGCCGCCCCGCCCCGTAGAACGCGGACCCGAGCCCGGCTACGTTCGCGTCGTTCTCGACGATGACGGGGCCGTCGAGGGCGATGCCGTGCGCCTCGAACCGAGGTCCCAGGGCGTCGGGGAGGTGGACAGACTCCCAGCCGACGAAGTTGGGCGGCTCGTTCACGGTCGTCCGGTCGAGCGATACGGCGCCCGGAGCCCCGATCCCGATCCCCAGCAGGTGGACTCGCTCGCCGTGTGCCGTCAGGACCGCGTCGACGCCCTCGGCGATCCGGTCGAGCACGTGGTCCGCCCCGCGGTCCGCGCCGGTAGGGAGCGAGACCCGCTCGGCCACCCCGCCCTCCCGCTCGACGAGGGCCACCTTCAAATTCGTCCCCCCCAGGTCGATGCCGACGGCGTAGGCGTGGTCCTGCGGCATCAGTCCTCGAGGGTCTCCACCCGGTAGACGCGCTCGCCAGCGCGGCGCATGCCGTACTGCTCGCGGGCGACGCGCTCGACGGTCGCGTCGTCGAGGCCCCGCTGAAGCTGAGCTTCGAGGGCGTCGTTCTCCGCGGTCAAGGCGGCGTTCTCCTCCGTCAGGCGGTCCAGCTCTCGGGCGTAGGACGCACGGCGCCAGACGCTGTGGCTATCGAAGAACGCGACCCAGAGGAGAAGGCCCAGGACACCCGCGAGGGCAAGGCGGCGTCGAAGTCGCTGTGGCATAACGGACGGGGGGGACGGCCAATCTACGCCGCCGGGCATCCGCCCCGCCCCCACCGTTGCGAGGGCGGGGCGGGGCGGACTTAGAACCGGAACGCTTCCATCCCGGGGTACACGGCCGCGTCGCCCAGCAACTCCTCGATCCGGAGGAGCTGGTTGTACTTGGCCAGCCGGTCGCTCCGCGACGCCGACCCCGTCTTGATCTGCCCGCAGCCGACGGCCACGGCGATGTCGGCGATCGTCGTGTCCTCGGTCTCGCCCGAGCGGTGGCTGAGGACGCTCGCGTACCCGTAGCGGTGGGCGAGCTCGACGGCCTCCAGCGTCTCCGTCAGCGTCCCGATCTGGTTCGGCTTGATGAGGATGGCGTTCGCCACGTCCTCGTCGATCCCGCGCTGGAGCCGCTCCGTGTTCGTCACGAACAGGTCGTCGCCCACGAGCTGGACCGTCTCGCCGACGCGCTCGGTGAGCTGCGCCCACCCGTCCCAGTCGTCCTCGTCGAGGGCGTCCTCGATCGAGATGATCGGGTACTCGTCGACCCACCCCGCCCAGAACTCGACCATCTCCTCGGACGTGAGGCGCCGGTCCGGGTCGGACTTGTAGAACACGTACTTCCCGTCCTCGACCATCTCGGCCGCGGCGGGGTCGAGGGCGATGTAGATGTCGTCGCCGGCGGCGTAGCCGGCCCGCTCAATCGCCTCCAGGATGACCTCAATGGCTTCCTCGTTCGACTTCAGGTTCGGCGCGAACCCGCCCTCGTCGCCGACGGCGGTCGAGTACCCCTTCTGGGTCAGCACCTTCTTGAGGTGGTGGAAGGTCTCGACCCCCATCCGGAGCCCCTCGGAGAACGTCTCGGCCCCCACCGGCATCACCATGAACTCCTGGAGGTCGACCGAGTTGTCGGCGTGGCGGCCGCCGTTGATGATGTTCATCATCGGGACGGGCAGCCGCCGGGCGTTGGCGCCGCCGAGGTAGGCGTAGAGCGGGAGCCCTGACGACTGGGCCGCCGCGTGCGCCGTCGCCAGCGACACGCCAAGAAGCGCGTTCGCGCCGAGCTGGCTCTTGTTGTCGGTCCCGTCGAGGTCGATGAGCATGCGGTCGACGTGCGCCTGGTCGAGCGCGTCGAGCCCGACGACCTCGGGGGCGATCGACTCGTTCACGTTCTCGACCGCCTTTAAGACGCCCTTGCCGAGGTAAGCGTCGTCGTCGCCGTCGCGGAGCTCGACGGCCTCGTACTCGCCGGTCGAGGCCCCTGATGGCACGGCCGCGCGGCCGACGGAGCCGTCGTCGGTGATAACGTCGACCTCGACGGTCGGGTTGCCTCGGCTGTCGAGGATCTGGCGGGCGCGGATGGAGGCGATGAGCGGCATCGTATGGCGGGGTGGGGGAGGGGCCCCGAAGATACCGGCCACCCCGCCCCTGTCGCAGGGGGCCGCGGGCGGGGCGGCACAAAACGAAGCCGGCCGCCCCAGGCGGGGCGGCCGGCTCTCAAACAGGGCGGGGTGGTCTAGCGCACGCGCGTCGAGCACGACCCGTAGGCCCCGAGGCTCGCCGTGACCGTCTGGCCTGGGCGATAACCCTCGAGGAAGTACGACTCGCGGCTCGGCCCGGCCCGCTCGTACTGGGCGGCGGCCCGGCGGGCGGCCTGCGCGATCGACCCGGACGTGACCGCGGCCACGTTCCGGTACTCGTCCGCGAGGCACCAGTAGGCGAACCGGCCCGTCAGCGACGACGGGCGGCCGACGGCGTCGGCGATGAGGCCGGCGCGGGCGTACAGGCTCGGCCCGTGCGACGGGAACGTCTGGAGCGCCCGGTTGATGAGCTGCGACCGGTTGCCCAGCCCGGCCGAGGCACGGGCGTAGAGGAAGTCGGCGCGCTGGGCGTTCGATTGCGCGTTCTGGAGGGCACGGTCGAAGAGCTGGTTGCCCCGCGACGCATCCCCCTCGCGGAGCGCCTCGAAGGCGAGCGCGACGAGTGTCCGTGGGTTGTCGACCTGGTCGGTCACCGCGTCGAGGCGGAGAACCTGGCTCCGAAGCGCGGCGACGTCCTGGTCAAGCGCCTCCAACCGCTCCGGCTGCTGGATGACGACGGCGAGGAGCGTAAGGGCCCCCTCGTCCGAGATCGTCCCCGCTTCGAGGTCGGCGATCAGGGCCTCGACGGCGGCGTCCGACCCGACGCCCACCCCGCCCGGCGCGGCCGAGGGGTCGGTGCGGATGTACTCGGCCGTGCTGGCGAGGTACTCCTGGAGCGCCGGCGTGTCGACCTGGGCGGCGAGCTGGGCCACGAAGTCGGCCCGCTCCGGGTTCGGGAGCTCGTCGCCGAACTCCTCGGCCGAGAGCACGAAGAGCTGGCTGATGTACCAGTCCTCCAGGCTGTCCGGCTTGGCCTCGAACGCGCGGCGGAACGCCTCGAACTGGCGCTCGCCGGCCTCGTCGGCGTAGACGTCCTGGTTCTGGAAGTAGAAGAACCCCTCGCGGAGGTCGCGGAGGTACGGGTCGTAGGCCACGCCCTCAGCGTCGAGCCGCTCGCGGCCCTCCTGACGGATGGTCCGGGCGGAGTCGAGGTAGGTCACGCGGAGCGCCTGGTTCGTCGAGTCCACGTTCGCCGCGAAGTACTCGTAGATCGTCCCGAGACGGAGGTAGTTGCGGTCGTCGGGGTCCTCGCCCGTGAAGAGCGGGTCGTTGTCGAGCAGCCACGTGATGTACGGGTAGGCCGCGCAGTAGTCCTCGTTCCGGTAGTTCTCGGCGCCCAGGCTGAAGTTGGTCCGCGTGTTGGACTCGGTCGGCTCGCGGTTGACGATGACGTAGGTGTCGGCGCACAAGTCGCCGGGGCCGTACGTCACCTCACCGGGCGGGACGTAGTCGTTGGACCCGCCGCGGGAACCATCGGCTCCGGTCGGACCTGCGCAGGCGGCAAGCACCGCGCAGGCGGCGAGGGCGGGGAGGGCTAGACGGAAAGTGCGCATGAACGAGTGGGGGGTGATTAGTTGAACCGGCGCCGGACGAACCAGCGTTCTCCGAAGTTGAGCGTGAGCGTGCCCTGGACGAAGGTGTCGCGGACGAGTACGCCCTCGGTCGAGCCTCTTGTTCCGACCTCGAGGCCGAGGTCGATCCGCGCTCCCGTCAGCCGGTTGGGCACCGAGACCCCGCCCGTGAGCGCGTACGTGTTGACGTCGCGGCCCTCAGGGGCGTAGAGCCCGCGCTCGGCGTAGCCGCCCAGGCGGAACGCCGTCCGCTGCACCGAGCGGCGGTCGCCGGCAGCCGAGACCTCCACCCCGCCCCCGACGCGGAGCCGGTCGCGGAGCGCGTCGAGCCCCGTCGACTCGTTGAAGCCGCCGACCGGGATCGTGCTCTCGAACCCGCCCCACGGTTCGTAGAGGGCGTCCACGGTCGCGAGCCAGCGCGCGCCCGACCGGTACGTAAGCCCGCCGCGCAGGAGGAGCGGGAGCGTCGCGTCGCCTTCCCGGGTGGTCCCCAGCGTGTCGCGGTCGAGGCTCTCGCCCAGCGTCACGGTCCGCCTCACGTCGAGGGCGGTGGGGAGGGTGATCGCGGCCCCGACCGTGAGCGCGTCGTCGTCGCGCAGGAGCTGCCGCGCCGAAGCCGCCGCGCCGAACGTCCCGGTAAACCCGGTCACGCGGGTCGACTGCGACTGCTGCGTCTCCGCGAACGCCGTCGAGTCGAACTCCGTCCGCTGGAGGTACTCCTCCGTTCCCAGGATGACGTCGGCGGTCGCCCCCAGCTGAATGGCCTCCCCGAGACGCAGGCCCACCCCGCCCGAGATCTGCTGGAGTCCGCCGCCGCCCTCCAGGTTCAGGGTGTAGCCGACCGGGACGCCCTCTGCGTCGAGCACGCCGTCCGTGGCCGACCGGTAGTTGACGCGCGAGTACGGCCGGTACGACACGACCACGCCGAGCCGCGTCGGATAGATCGGCAACCCGACGAGGACGGCGGCGACGTCGCCGGCCGTCCCCACGCTCGCCTCCGGAGCCGCCTCGTCGACGCCGCGGACGGTCGTGATGCGGCCGGCCGCCGAGAACGTCGTGAGCACCTGGTCGGACCACAGGGCCGGGTTGGCCAGGTTCGTGTACGCGGTCGACCGGAGCGACGCGCCCGCGTGGCCGAGCATGGCCGACTGCGACGACGCGAAGTCCGTCCGCTCGCCAAGGCCGTACCGCGAGTAGATGGACCCGTAGTTGTTCTGGCCCTGGGTCTGCGCGTCCGCCCCGCCCGCGGCGGAGAAGAGGAGGGCGAGGGCGAGGGCGACGGAACGCGTCATCAAGGGGCGGGGCGGGCAGAGAAAGGACACAGGGCGGGGCGGGACGTTGCTCTAGGTGCCGATCACCGTGAGCGAGAGGGTGGGCCCCATCAGCTCACCACCGGGGACGAACAGGTCGAAGAGGACCGGGAGGACGTCGAGCGAGGCGGGGACCGAGACGGGCTCGAGCTCAAACCGCGTGAACGTGCGGTCCCCAACGATGACGTCCTGGAGCACGGGCGTGAGCGTGCTCGTGGCCGCCGTCGACGCGACGCCGTCCTCCACGTCCACGGTGGCGACGAGCGTCCGCATTCCGTCGGCCTCGACCCCGTACAGGAGGGCCCGCTGGGCGAGCGGCCGGACGAACGCGCCCTCGACGGTGTACGACCGGTCGACGGGCGCACGGAGGACCGCGCGCGCGAGCGCCTTCGGACCCACGGTCTCGAGCGGGAACTGGAGCGCCACGGCGCGGCCCGACGTCACCTGGGCCGGCGAGGTATTGGCGAGGAGGGTCGTCGGCTCGCCTCGCTGGACCGACGAGAAGACCTCGCCGACCGGGTAGGAAAGCGTGTCCGTCGTCGTGAAGACGCGGAGTCGCGTCTCAGTCGTCTGCGTCTGGAACCCGAAGACGGCGCCCGCCCCGCCCGGCCGCGTCGGCTCCAGGGCGAACCCCTCGAAGTCGTTGCCGAAGTCGTCGCTGATCAGCGTGGCCGCATTCGCGCGGACCCACGCTTCGGGGAGGTCGAACCCGACGACCTCGTCGGCGACGGAGACGCTCGACGTTGCCAGGACCGGGCCAACGCTGAAGAGCGTGTCCGCCGGGTAGTCCGGCGTCGGCGACCACTGGGGACCCTCGACCTGGCGGAGGTCGAGGGAGAGCGTCGTCGTCGTGTCGCCGTAGACGTACGTCCGCTGGAGCTCGAGCCGGACCGCGAGGACGTTCTCAGCTTCGGTGCCGCCCGGGACCGAAGGCTGGGTAAAGTCGAGGTACCCGACCGCACGGGCGTCGCCAAAGACGGGGTCCGACACGTCGCCCACGAGCACGCGGGTCTGTGGTAGGGTCGCCGAGGAGTCCGCGAACCCGATCGAGGTTCGGTCCACGAGGGCGGTGTCGACCGACGTGGCGCCGAGGAGGGTGACGCGGGGGTCAGCGCCCTCCTCGTCGATGAGGCCGAGGCCCACGCCGGCCGGATCCTGGCACGCGGAGAGGGCCGCGAGGCCGATGAGGAACGAGA
>JACLAD010012170.1_pt1 | contig 22587 bp, 16 predicted proteins | sample 8027901 | NCBI WGS metagenome assembly JACLAD01 (sample SAMN15725071, study PRJNA655200) | protist metagenome | isolation source: fluorescence activated cell sorting (FACS) single amplified genomes of... | place: Spain: Blaines Bay Microbial Observatory, Mediterranean Sea | collected 2016-07-05 | reverse complement strand
TCAATTTTAGAAAATCTACTGATAACAAAGTTTATGGTTATGCGGTAGTCCCTCAGGGTGGCGCTCTGAACATAGATAGGTTGGGTGCCGATCCAGACCATGACTACGTAAGAGGTTGTACAATAGTATTTATCTCAAAGCCGCCGCTTTCTAGTAGGTACTTTGTAGTAGGGTACTACGTAAACTGCACTGTATATCGAAATCCATTTCATCATCCTGATAAGGGTGTATCAAGGGTTCTGTCTGGTCCGAATTTTAGATTTTTGTGTGACGCCGAAGATGCTGTATTAATCCCAGAAGCGGACAGGAATTTCGAGCTTAGTTTTATAGGCTCTTCTCAAGTAAGTTACTTTTTGAACGAAAGTTCGGCGGAGCGAATGCGCTTAGAGAAATACCTTTCTAATAACAAGGCAGAGGAAAAGAAGCGTACTGAAGCGAGAGCTCTAGTTTTTTCTCAGAGAATTGAAAGGCGTAGTGATGTCAGGGATATTGCAATCCCGGATCCGAATGACATCGAATGCGAAGCATGCGGCGTTAAGACCGGAAACGGAAGTGACCGTAAGTGGCGAGCTATGTTCGAAGTTCACCACAAAAGGCCTATGTCGCTGCTTTCTGTTGGAAGAAATCGGCAAATTATAAGGGAAGATCTGGCAGTTTTGTGTGCGAACTGCCACCGTGGTATTCACCAAACAAACGATGTATCTGACATTGCATCATTCGCTAAAGGCCTTCTTTTGACCAGGCCTAGAATTTAAACATCCAACTCTTCCACGAACCGCGCGTTCTCCTGAATGTACTGAAACCGCAATTCCGGCTTCTTGCCCATCAGCCGCTCGACCAGATCCGCCGTCTCGCCCGGCTCGTCGTCGCTGATCGACACGCGGATCAGCTTGCGCGAATTGGGGTCCATCGTCGTCTCCTTCAGGTCCTTGGCGTCCATCTCGCCCAGACCCTTGAAGCGCTGCACATCGATCTTGCCTTTGCCGCCAAGGCCCTTCTGCATCATCAGGTCCTTCTCCGCGTCGTCGGAGACATAGAGGCGCCTGGCCCCTTGGGTCAGCCGGTAGAGCGGCGGGCAGGCGAGGTAGAGGTGGCCGTGGTCGATCATCGGGCGCATCTGGCTGAAGAAGAAGGTCATCAGGAGCGCCGCGATATGCGCGCCGTCGACATCGGCGTCGGTCATGATGATGATCTTGTCATAGCGCAGATCGTCGACGTTGAACTTCGGCCCGAGCCCGACGCCCAGCGCCTGCGTGATATCGTTGATTTCCTGGTTGGAGCCGAGCTTCGAGGAGGCCGCGCCCAGCACGTTGAGGATCTTGCCCCGGAGCGGCAGCAGCGCCTGCGTCTTGCGGTCGCGCGCCATCTTGGCCGAACCGCCCGCCGAGTCGCCCTCGACGATGAAAAGCTCGGTGCCGGAGCGGTTGTTGGCAGAGCAGTCGACCAGCTTGCCGGGCAGGCGCAGCTTCTTGGTCGCGGTCTTGCGGGCCGTCTCCTTCTCCTGCTTGCGCCGAAGCCGCTCCTCGGCGCGCAGCACGAGGAAATCGAGGATCGCGCCGGCGGACTTGGTGTCGGAGGCGAGCCAGTTGTCGAAATGGTCGCGCACCGAGTTCTCGACGAGGCGCTGCGCCTCGGTCGTCGCCAGCCGGTCCTTGGTCTGGCCCACGAATTCCGGCTCGCGGATGAAGCACGAGACCAGCGCGCAGCCGCCCGTGGTCAGGTCCTCGCGGGTGATCTGGCCCGCCTTCTTGTTGTTGACCAGTTCGCCGTAGGCGCGGATGCCCTTGAGGATCGCGGCCCAGAAGCCGGACTCATGTGTGCCGCCCTCGGGCGTCGGCACGGTGTTGCAGTAGGACTGTGTGAAGCCGTCGCGCGAGGGCGTCCAGTTCACCGCCCATTCGACCTTGCCCGGCACGTTGAACTTTTCGAAGAACTCGACCGTGCCGGCAAAGGGCTTCTCGGCATAGGTCGAGGATTTGCCCAAGGTTTCGGCTAGGTAGTCGGCAAGGCCGCCGGGGAAATGGAAGGTGGCCTCCTTCGGGGTCTCGCCATCGTCGATCTCGGTCTTCCAGCGGATCTCGACGCCCGAGAAGAGATAGGCCTTGGAGCGCACCATCTTCATCAGCCGCGCGGGCTTGAAGCGGTGATGGCCGAAGATCTCCTCGTCGGCATGGAAGGTGACGGTGGTGCCGCGCCGGTTGGGGGCGGCACCGATCTTGGCGACCGGGCCTTCGGGCTTGCCGCGCGAGAAGCGCTGCTCGTAAAGCTCGCGGTTGCGCGCGACCTGAACGATCATGCTGTCCGACAGCGCATTGACGACCGAAGCGCCGACGCCGTGCAGGCCGCCGGAGGTCTGGTAGGCTTTCCCCGAGAACTTGCCACCCGCATGCAGCGTGCAGAGGATCACCTCCAGCGCCGACTTGCCGGGGAACTTGGGGTGCGGATCGATCGGGATGCCGCGGCCATTGTCGCGGATCACGACGGAGTAGTCGGCCAGAAGCTCGACCTCGATCCGGTTGGCGTGGCCCGCCACGGCCTCGTCCATGGAGTTGTCGAGCACCTCGGCCACGAGGTGATGCAGCGCCCGCTCGTCGGTGCCGCCGATATACATGCCGGGGAGCTTGCGGACCGGCTCCAGCCCTTCGAGGACTTCGATGGAGGAGGCGTCATAGGCGGGCTCGGCGCCGGAGAGGAGATCGTCGGGCATGGGCACTGCTCTTGTTCTGGGGTGACGGCCATATAACCCGGAGGCGGGGCCGGGGGCAACGCCGGCGCGCGGCGATGGCGTTCACTTTTCGTGCCGGTTCTGCCGGTGGCGGCCGCGCGCCGTGACGCGCGGCATGCCTTTAGGTGCGCTGCATGGGGGTCATTCCCCTGCGGGCAGGGTCTCGAAGCGCAGCCCCCTGGCGGTGCGGTTCGGAAAGCCCTCCCAGTAGCTGTCGCCCTCGTTCGGCGTGCCGTCCTCGGCGCGGTCCCAGACGGCGTCGGCGCTGTCGGGCACGAGGTCGAGGTAATCGGCCCTGTCCTCGTCGCCCTTCAGGTGCAGGTCGAGAAAGGCGGTGACGAAGTGCTGGGTGACGTTGTTCATCCGGGTCGTGTCCCAGACCGGGTCGGCGTAGTGGTCGAAGGGGGCGTAACCGAGCGTCTCGGAGACCTCCCAGCTTTCTTTCGGCGCGGGCATCGGCGCGGCGGCGTTGTGATTGGCGTTCTCGAAGGTGAGCAGGTGGCGCTCGGTGCCGGTGGTCTCCTCGAAGATCGAACGGATCGCGTCATAGCCCGACACGTCGTCCACCCCGCCCGCGATCAGCATCAGCGGCGTGTCGATGGCCGAGAGGCTCTCGGCGTCCCAGGCGTCGCGGTTGCGGCCCCATGGGCCGATCGCGACCACGGCCCTGACCCGGTCGTCGGGCAGATCGGCCATGCTGTCGGCCCCATGCGCGTTGATCTCCAGAAGCTCCTGCGGCGGGGCGTAGCGCGAGCTGCGGAAGTCTTCGGTCAGCCCCGCGCCCGAGAAGATGAGCGCGCCGTAGCCGCCCATGGAGTAGCCGATGACGGCGGCGGTGTCGCCATCGGTGATCGCGCCGATCCCGTCTTCGAGCCCGGCCATCCGGTCCAGCACGAAAGCCTGGTCTCGCGGGCGGTTCACCAGCGTCGAGCCGAAGGCGCCCATGTCGTCATAGGTCGAATCCGGGTGGTCGACCGAGGCCACCACATAGCCCTTGGTGGCGATGTTCTCGGCGAGGTGGCTCATCAGGAAGCGGTTGCCCGGGTAGCCATGCGAGACGATGACGAGCGGGAACTCGCCCTCCGCCGCCGGATCGGCGTCGCGCGCGGCGCGGCCCTGCAGCTGCACCTCGGTCACGCCGTCGCGCAGAAGCGCGGTGTAGCTGCCGCCGGGTGCGGTGCCTCGGGCCGCGGGATACCAGACTTCGACGGTGATCTCGCGGTCGTAGCTCTCGACGCCGTCCTCGCTGGCGCGGGCCACGTCGGGCACCTCCTCGCGGGTGAAGCGCATGGTGGTGACGCCGACCGCGTGATCGCCATGGGCGGCCAGTTCGGGCGCGTCGGGGCGCACGAGGTCGATGCGGTTCTCGGCCAGCGCGGGCGCGGCGCAGAGCGCCGCTGAGGCGGCGAGCAGGATCCTGGTCATTCTCTCTCCTCCGGGTTGCGCGGGGATGGGGACACACTCCGCCCCTCATGACAAGGCGCGGACGCGCCTTGGGTACAATCTCGTTCTGGACGGGGGCGGGGCGGGCGGCGTAGTCAGATCGGATGACGCAAGCAGACCTCTCCACCGCCCCGGCCAAGCCCTTCGAGGCGCTGACCCGTGCCCAGCACGGGCGCAAGCTCTTCGCCCTGGCCCTGCCGCTGATCGGCTCGAACCTCGCGCAGATGGCGATGAACGTCACCGACACGGTGATGCTCGGCTGGTACGACGTGACCGCGCTGGCGGCGGCAACGCTGGCGACCTCGCTCTATTTCCTGATCTTCATCGTGGGTTCCGGCTTTGCCTGGGCGGTGATGCCGGTGGTGGCGACGGCGGCCGAGGCCGGGGACGCGGTGATGGTGCGGCGGGTCACGCGGATGGGGCTCTGGGCGGGCATGATCTATGCCGCGGTCTTCGTGCCGCCCTTGATGTGGACCCAAGAGATCTTCCTCGCGCTGGGGCAGGAGCCGCAGGTGGCCGCGGCGGGCGAGGCCTATCTGCGGATCGCGGCCTGGGCGATGGTGCCGGGGCTGGTGGCGATGGTGATGCGCTCGTTCCTTTCGGCGCTGGAGCACACCGCCATCCTGCTGTGGTCGACGCTGGGCATGGCGGTCTGCAACGCGCTGCTGAACTACGCGCTGATCTTCGGCAACGGGGGGGCGCCCGAGCTGGGCATCCGCGGCGCCGCGATCGCCTCGCTCTCCATGGCGGCGCTGCAGGCGGTGGCGCTCGTGGTCTATGCGCTGCGCAAGCTGCCGGAATACGATCTCGTGCGGCGGCTGTGGCGGCCCGATTGGGAGGAGCTGGGCCGGGTGGCGCGGCTCGGCGCGCCGATCGGGCTCACCAGCCTTGCCGAGGGCGGGCTGTTCACCGCCACCGGCATCATGGTCGGCTGGATCGGCGCGGTGCCGCTCGCGGCGCATGGCATCGCGCTGCAGGTGACCTCGGTCGCCTTCATGATCCAGGTCGGCCTGAGCCAGGCGGCGACGGTGCGCGCGGGCCGGGCGCTGGGCCGTCGCGACGAGACGGCGCTGCGGATGATCGGCCAGTCGGGGGTGGTGCTTTCCGTGGTGTCGGCGGGGCTGATCGGCCTGGTCTTCGTCGCCATCCCCGAACCCTTCGTCTCGGCCTTCGTCGATCCGGACGATCCGGCGCGCGGGGCGGTGGTCGCCACCGGCATTTCGCTCCTGATGCTGGCGGCGCTGTTCCAGGTCGTCGATGCGCTGCAGGTCATGGCGCTGGGCCTGCTTCGCGGGGTGCAGGACACCGGCGTGCCGATGGTGCTCGCCGCGATCAGCTATTGGCTCATCGGCATGCCGGCGGGCTACCTGCTGGGCTTTCCCGCCGGGCTCGGCGCGGCGGGGGTCTGGCTCGGCCTCGTGGTGGGTCTCGGCCTTGCGGCGGTCATGCTGCTGTGGCGCTTCTGGTCGCGTTCGGTGCGGATCGGCGCGGCCTAGGAACCGCCCGGCCCGCCGGACGTTGGCCGGGCATGTTCGATTTCATCACCACCTGGATCGCCGCGGGCGGCGCATTCGCCGTCGCGGCGCTCATGTTCCTCGAGAACGTGTTTCCGCCGATTCCCTCCGAGCTGGTCATGCCGCTTGCGGGCTACAATGCCGCGACCGGCTCCTCCGGCCCGGTGCTGACCTTCATCGGCGGGGTCATAGGCTCGGTCGCCGGCGCCTGGCTGTGGTACGAGGTCGGCCGCAGGCTCGGGCGCGAACGCATCATGGACTGGGTCGACAGGCACGGGCGCTGGCTGACCCTTGATCGGCACAGCATCGAGCATGCGCTGGACTGGTTCGACCGGCACGGCGCGGCGGCGGTGTTCTTCGGGCGGATGATCCCGACGGTGCGCACGCTGATCTCGGTGCCGGCGGGGCTGCAGAACATGCCGCTGGGCCGGTTTCTCGTTTATACCACCGCGGGCAGCGTGATCTGGGTCGGCGCGCTGTTCGGCGCGGGCTATGTGCTGGAATCGCAATACGAGCGGGTGCAGGGCTGGCTCAACCCGGTGACCAACGGCATCATCGCGGTGATCGTGCTGCTCTACCTGTGGCGGGTGTTTCGCGGCAAGGGGCGCAAGCGGACGGGCTGAGGCTCAGCCCTGCGCCGCCGTCTCGCGCGCGGCCTCGACCCGGTCGGCCTTCTTGCGCACGAGGATGGTGCGCAGGTCATGCATCGCCAGCAGCAGGGGCTCGGTCACCGCTTCGAGATCCTCGGGGCTGGCCTGGCTTTGCACCCATTGCGCGGTGAGGTTCATGTGGTCGATGGCGCGGTGGATGTCGTCGATCTGCCGCGCGGCGAGGATCTCGCGCCGCTGCGCGAGCCAGCTTTCGGCGGCGGCCTGATCCTCGGGCGCGAGGGGACGGTTGCCCGGGCCGCGAATGTCGCCATTGCGGGTGTTGATCACCGCGACCTGTTCGAGATCGACCCGGCGGTGCCTTGTCTCGTCGCCGATGCGGTACATGGTGCCGCCCGTTTCTTTCACGCGGAAATAATAGCCGGACAGGTCGGTCATCGGGTCCCCTCGTTCAGCGCAACCCTTCGCAAAAGCGGCGAATTCGGACGCAGGCCTCGCTCAGCATCGCGTCGGATGTAGCGTAGCTCACCCGGAAATTCGGCGAAAGGCCGAAGGCCGCGCCGAACACCACCGCGACGCCTTCCTCCTCCAGAAGCGCCGTGGCGAAATCCTCGTCCGTTTCGATCGCGGTGCCGCCCGCGCTCGTCTTGCCGATGCAGCCCGAGATGTCGGGATAGACATAGAAGGCACCGTCGGGCACCGGGCAGGTGACGCCCGGACAGGCGTTCAGCCCCTCGACCACCAGATCGCGCCGCCGCGCGAAGACGGCGCCGTCTGGGCGAGAACCGCTCTGAGGTGCTGGGCCTCGACGTGGTGGTCGAGACCCTGAAAAACGAGGCGACGCCGCCGGATCTGCGCCGCGAGGCCTGAGGCTCAGAGCCCCTGGCGGTAGACCCCGCCCTCTTCGATCACCGGGCGCTTCAGAAGCGCCGGGTGATCCTCCAAAAGCCCGGCCACAGGCCGGGCTTTTTCGTCCTCGGAAAGCCCGCGCCACGTGGTCGAGGACCGGTTGATCGCCCGCGCGCCAAAGGCCGCGACGATCGCCTCGCGCTCCTCTGCCCCCAGCGGCTCGGCCCGCACGTCGACCAGCACCGGCGCGTGCCCCTCGGCCTTCAGCGCCTTCATCGCGGCGCGCGTCTTGTCACAGGTCTTCAGCCCCAGAACCCGCATCCTGCCCTCCATAAGTGATTTGCCTTTCAGTGACGCGCGCTAGTGTCCTTGGCAACCGCAAGGCGTGCGGTCGGACTTCAAGCGACGGGAGACAGTGCCATGCCGAAGGGCACCGTGAAATGGTTCAACACCACCAAGGGATACGGCTTCATCGCGCCGGAGGATGGCGGCAAGGACATCTTCGTCCACATCTCGGCGGTGGAGCGGTCGGGGCTCACCGGCCTCGCCGATGACGAGCCGGTGGAGTTCGAGTTGATCGAAGGCCGGGATGGGCGCGAGATGGCGGGGAATTTGCGGAAGGTTTAGCCTTCTATTCTTCTACAAGGTCATTATCCGCTGCGCTCTCTATTAGCCCAATTTCTGCCAGAACGCCTTCTAGCTCCGGCAGAACGCTGCCTTCGGCGTCAGCTTTCCTGTAAAATGCGACCCACTGATCTCCCTTTACAGAGTTAGCAGATAGAGTTTCAGCCGCAAATCGACCAAAAAACTGACCAGAGTAACCAGCATCTAGAACCTGATTGTAGTGCCCACGTTGGCACTCAAAAATGCTCCCTAGAAATTCGTCGAAAATTCCTGAATCCACAAATTTAATATTTGGACCGACTACGGCTTCAGCCGTAAGGCGCGCCTCATCAAACGAACTAGAATCTGCAAGTGCATTCAAAGCAATTCTTGCACTGAATGCACTTGGATGAGGCTTGATGAGATCAACCGCTTCTGCGCGGACTTGTGACATGACGTTAGCGTAGACCACATCTTGCAAATCTGGAACATTTCCAGCCGCAGGAACTAGGAAGAAGCGCCTTATTGAGTCGAGATCCGCCTCCACACAATAGGTCCGGACTCGGACCCGAACGCCAACCTCAACCCTATTCCAGTTTTCCGGCAAGATACTTAGGACGGCTATTAACCGACCAATAGCCCAATCGCCTTTAGCCGACACCATAGGACTTAGTTTTTGAGACAACAGATCTCGAACTACAGCAGGTTTAATACGCTCCAGAGCCCCTAAGGCAGACACTAATCTTGTAAGTTGCGGGTGTGGGATCCTCTCTTCATTTGTGAAAAGCCTCTTTAAAATCAGATTTGCGATCCCCCGGACTGCAGAATCTTTGGCCTTCTCCAAATGAGAGCGAGAAGTGAGTGTTTGGTAGGCATCATCTACTGTAGCGGGAAACGACTCTTGGCTTATCAAATCGAATGTCGTATTGATTACAGCTTTACCGACAGTTGCGGGGATGCAAAGCATTGAAGTGCAAGCTGATATAATGTGTGACCGCACTAATTCCGGCGTTATTTCCTGTACACCTTCACTCAATGACATGCTCGGGTGTACTGAATAGTTGCGATCATCTTTTATTCTGCTTAGAATAAGCTTTTCATGAGCGCTAATCAACTCAAGCCTATCATAAGCATATTCCAATACTTTATTTTCAAAATCAAGCATTGCTCTTATATCTTGTTCATCCCGAGCCTTCAACAAGATCCTCTCGATCTCGACTGCAGCCGCTTCCTCCAGCGAAGCAAGGAACCTTATCTTCTCAATCACATCAGAGCATACTGCCACCCATATTGATGCGATAGCAGCTCTTAAAGCACCCGCCCTATATGCATCCACGGCTTCCCGCGCATAGATACGAACCGCTGGATCGGGAATAATCGATATTGCTTCATCAAGGTCAGTAAGAGATTTCATTCTATAATTCTTTGTTTGCTTTGATCACCGCGGCGAACTCTCGCCACTCTCTGGCACTCATCCCGGACGTCTCCTGAGTCACTTCTTCCCCAGCGAGCATCCGACGCAGGCACTCTACACCGGAAGCTGAAAGCGTCACCCCCCCGAGGCGATACTCTTCGAAGGCGCGGTAGGCGGCGGGGACCCAGTCCTTGACCATCTCGCAGATCGCATCCGCATAGACCCGGATCTCGTATTGCGCGTGGCTGTCGGCGCGCAGCCGCAGGAAGTGGAACAGGTTGTGCAGGTCTACCTTCCAGTACCACTGCGTGTAGATGTTGGCGGGCAGGTTCATCCGCGCCAGCTCGCGCGCGAGGCCCTGCTGACCCTCATCCGAGATCATCTGCTCGTAATGGTCATAGGCGCGGTGCGCGTCCTCGCGCAGCCAGTCGAGCACGCGGGCCGATTCCTCCGGGCCCAGCACGTCGCCCCGGCCCTGGTTGTTCTGGCTCGACTGCGCGGCGAGGTCTTCAGCGCGCGGAATGTAGAACTCCCGGTCGAGGATCGAGTAGCGGGCGGAGTATTCGTTGACGTTGGCGGTGCGGTGGCGGATCCACTGACGCGCGACGAAAACGGGCAGCTTCACATGCAGCTTCAGCTCGCACATCTCGAACGGCGTCGAGTGCCAGTGCCGCATCAGGTAGCGGATCAGCCCCTCGTCGTTCTGCACCGACTTGGTGCCGCGCCCGTAGCTGACGCGCGCCGCCTGGCAGATCGCGGCGTCGTCGCCCATGTAGTCGATCATCCGCACGAAGCCGTGGTCGAGCACCGGCTTCGGCACATAGAGATGCTGCTCCGCCCCTTCGGAGACGGCGCGCAGCGTGGTGCGGGGGGTGGCGCGCAGATCGGCAATCTCGGCGTCCTGCTCGGGCGTCAGCGGCATGGGGCTCTCCTTGGTCCGGGTGCTGGGGCCTCAATAGCTGCCGCGTGGCAGGAGGGGAACATCCCCTCTCCACGGTGGCGGCCCCGAAAGGCGGCGCGTTGACAGCCCCCTCTCCCGGCGGAACTGTCGGGCCGACACTGACCGAGGACGCCCCGATGACCCGCCTGCTCTCCACCGCCGCGCTCATGGCCCTGCTTACCGCCTGCGGCGACGGGCAGCCCTTCGTCTTCGAGGAGGATGCGGTCGCGCAGCCCGGCGACGATGCGGGCGATCCGCCGGAAGACGCCTTCGACGACGAGGAGCCCGCGGCCGACGACGAGGGCTTCGAGGGCGATCTCGACGTGCCGCCCGGCACCGCCTCGCCCTCGCCCGACGCCTCGATCCGGCGGTTCGAGCCGCTGAACGAGACTGGCGGCGGCTTCGTGCGCAGCGTCAGCTACAATGCCGCCGAGGAAAGCTTCACCGTCGACAACCTCGCCTTCGACGGCATCACCCCCTACCGGCGCGACAGCGGCCTGCCGAGCATGGGCGGCTACGCGGTGTTCGAAAGCGACGAGACCGTGCGCGACCCCGTGAATGGCGACGAGATCGGCCAGCTCGACTACCGCGCCATCTATGGCGTCAGCCGCAACAGCACCACCGTCGATGGCGAGCGCATGCCGGTCTCGCGCTTTGCCATCGTGCGCAGCGGCGATTTCGTCGATTACGGCTTTGGCGGCTTTCTCTACGAGCGCAATGGCGGCGTGGAGCTGCCCGAGCGGCGCGACGGCCAGGCGGTGTTCATCGGCGATTATGCCGGCACGCGGGTCTTTTCGGGCCGCGGCGGGCAGGAGCTGACCGAGGGCCGGATGCAGATCGCGGTGGATTTCACCGATTTCAACGAGTCCGAGGGCGTCGACGGGATGCTCTATGACCGTCGCGCCTATGATGTCGACAGCGGAGAGGAGGTCGATGCCACTCAAGGCGGCGTGCGGCGGGAGACGGCCGATGGCGTCGTGCTCGACCTGCCGACCGCGCGCTTCACCCTCGCCACCGGCTCGACCACCGCCGATGGCGAGATCCTGGGCAACATCAGCAGCAGCGTCATGGTGGACGGCACCCTCGAGGATTACGAGAGCGGCAGCTATTACGGCATCATCGGCGGCGATCTCGACACCGGCGGCGAGGTGGTCGGCGTGCTCGTCATGACCTCGGACGATCCGCGGTATGACGGTGTGACGGCGCAGGAAACCGGCGGCTTCATCCTCTACCGCGAGGCGCCGTGAGGCTTTTGCGGGCGGCCCTCGCGCCGGTCGCGCTGACGCTCGCGCTGGCCGCGCCGGCCCCGGCCCCGGCGCAGGTGCGGCTCGACGCGGCGCAGCTGCGCTCCGTGGCGGTGGCGCGCATGGCGGCGGGCGATCTGGCGCAGGCCGAGGTGATGGCGCGCGCGCTGCTCGCCCGCGACCCCGACGACGCGACCGCGCTCAGCATTTCGGCCGAAGCGGCAACGGCGCGGCGCGACTGGCCTCTTGCGCGCCGCATGGCCGCGCGGGCGCATGGGCAGGTCGAAGGGCCGGCGCGGTTTCGCATGGCGCGGCTCGCGGCCTATGCGCTGGCGCAGGAGGGCCGCTATACCCGCGCGCAGATCTGGCTGCGCCGCGCCGCGCCCGACGCCCCCGACGCGCGGGCCGAACGCGGGCTTGCCCGCGACTACCGTCTCGTGGCGGCGCGCAACCCGCTCACGCTGCGCTTCGGCCTCGGCGTCGCCCCCTCCTCCAACATCAATGGCGGCAGCCGCGCCGAGACGCTGATCCTGCCCGGCCTGCCCTTCGAGTTCGAGCTGTCGGGCGATGCGCGGGCGCTCTCCGGGGTCACGACCACGGCCAGCTTTGACTTGAGCCACGCGCTGCCGCCCCTGCCGACCGGACCGCTGGTCTTCGATCTGCGGGCGAAGGGGCGCGCTTACCGGCTGAGCGATCGGGCGCGGCGGCAGGCCCCCGAGGCCCGCGGCGCGGATTACGCCCAGGCCGCGCTGAGCCTCGGGCTGCGCCACCGGCTGCGGGGCGACGGCCTGCCGCCGCTCGATCTTTCGGCCGAGCTGGGGCGCGACTGGTATGGCGGCGCGCCCTATTCGGACCGGCTCGGCCTCGGCCTTTCGCGCCCCATGCCGTTGGGGGCCGGGCGGAGGCTCTCCTTCGGCGTCACGCTCGACCGCGTCGCGCGGCGCGACATCGACGCAAGCTGGTGGGCCCCTGCCCTGCATGCGGCGCTGCGCCAGGATCTGGGGGCCGACCGGCTCACCCTCTCGGCGCATCTGCGCGAGACGCGCAGCGACCGGCCCGATACCGGGCATGACGCGCGGGTCGCACGGCTCGATTATGACATCGGCCAGCCTGTCGGGCCCGTCGCCCTGGGCTTTGGCATCGAGGCGCAATGGCGCGACTATGACCGCTCGCGCTATGTCCGAGGCGGGCGCGAGGATCGCAGCCTCGGGATCGAGGCCCGGCTGGGCCTGCCGGAGGCCGGGCGCTATGGCTTCTACCCCGAGATCGGGCTGACGGGGCGCAGGGTCTGGTCGAATGCCGACCTGTTCGACGCGCAGACGCTGACGCTCGACATCGGGCTGCGCTCCAGCTTCTGAGGGCCGGTGCTGGCCATGGCCGCCGGGCGTGCTAGGCTCCGCGCCAACCGAATATTCACGGATGAGGGAGAGCCGCAATGGCGCTGAAATATCTGCACACCATGGTCCGGGTGAAGGATCTCGAAAAGAGCATGGCCTTCTACGAGCTGCTCGGGCTCAGGGAAACGCGCCGCAAGGAAAGCGAAGGCGGCCGCTTCACCCTCGTCTTCATGGCCCCTCCGGGTCAGGAAGAGTGCCCGGTCGAGCTGACCTGGAACTGGGATGGCGATGATGCGCTGCCCTCGGACAGCCGCCATTTCGGCCATCTCGCCTACAGCGTCGATGACATCTACGCCACCTGCCAGCACCTGCAGGACAACGGCGTGACCATCAACCGTCCCCCGCGCGACGGGCACATGGCCTTCGTGCGCTCGCCCGACAACATCTCGATCGAGCTGCTGCAGGCCGGAGATGCCCTGCCCCCGCAGGAGCCGTGGTCCAGCATGGAGAACACCGGTCACTGGTGACCCGGTATGGCCCCGCCGCCCAGGCGCGGCGGGGTCAGTAGATGTAGCGGATCTGGTCGGTCCAGTAGCGTTCGATCCGGCGCAATGACATGGTGATGTCGTCGATGCCGGTCTGGTCGAGCACCCCGCGCGACAGCATGCCCGCGGCATGGCCCTCGAACAGCTTGTCGACGATGTCGCGGATGCGGCGGCCCTGATCGGTCAGCCGCACTCGGACAGAGCGCCGGTCGATCTGGCAGCGCTGGTGGTGCATGTAGCCCGCCTCGACCAGCTTCTTGAGATTGTAGCTGACATTGCTGCCCTGGTAGTAGCCGCGCGATTTCAGCTCGCCGGCCGTCACCTCGTTGTCGCCGACATTGAACAGCAAGAGCGCCTGAACGGCGTTGATCTCGATCACGCCGACGCGCTCGAATTCGTCCTTGATCACGTCGAGCAGAAGCCTGTGCAGCCGCTCCACCAGCGTCAGGCTGTCGAGATAGCTCATCATGAAGGCCACGTCACGCGCGCTGCGCGGTGCCAGTTCGAGAGAGGAATGCACACTCATTATAGGTTCTCCGTTCTGCGCGCCCATCAGGCAGCAATGGGGCAGAATGACGAAGAAACCGTTAAGTTGCGCGGATCCGCCTCAGCCGGGCCGCGTCACCCCGCGCGCGCCTTCGGCGATCTCGGCCACCAGCGCGCGATAGGGCTCGGGGGCCTGCCCGGCCCCGGCGACCCAGGCATAGAGGTCGTGATCGTTCTCCGACAAAAGCCGGTCGTAAAGCGCGAGGTCGGCATCGCTCATATCCGCGAGGCGGCGCTGGGCGAAATCCTGCAGGATCAGGTCCATCTCCTTGATGCCGCGCCGCATGGAGCGCATCCGCAGCCGCCGCAGGCGGGTGTCGCGCGGCTCGTTGGCGGGGGCCGCGGGCTCGATCGGCAGCGCGCTCATGCGCCCGCCTCGAGGCTGCGCTTGAGCCGCTTTTCCAGCCGCGCCATGCGTTCGGCGGCCTGCATCATCTCGGTGCGCAGCACGCGCATCTCGGAGAGCACCTCCGACAGGGGCGGCGTCGTCTCGGCCTGCGGCGCCTCGGGGCCGTCGCCGCGCCCGGTCAGCAGCCAGCTGAGAGAGACGTTGAGCATGCCCGCCAGCATCTGCAGCCGGTTGGCGCGCGGCTCGTCCATGTCGTCCTCCCAAGCCTGCAGCGTCGAGATCTCGACCCCGAGCCGCGTCGCCAGCGCCTCCTGGTCGAGCCCCGCGCCCTCGCGCGCGCCCGCCAGCCTGTCGCCGAAGGTGGCGGCCGTCTCGCTGTAATAGCCTTCGTCCTGCATCGCGCGTTCCTCCTGCCCGTGGCGGCCGCTTGATGACGGCCTGCCCCCGCCATATGACATGGGCGGCGCCCCGTTTCCAGAACGGGCGCGACCAGTCCCGCGCAGCCAGCGACATCCCGGAGCCCGTCATGCCGTTTCTCTCCGACACCCTCTCGCGGGTGCAGCCCTCGCCCACCATCGCCATGACCAACAAGGCCGCCGAGCTGAAGGCCGAAGGGCGCGACATCATCGGGCTGTCGGCGGGCGAGCCCGATTTCGACACCCCCGCCCATATCGCCGAGGCCGGGCGCCGCGCCATCGCGGAAGGCAGGACACGCTACACCGCCGTCGACGGCATCCCCGAGCTCAAGCGCGCGATCCGCGCCAAGTTCGCGCGCGACAACGATCTCGACTATGCGCCATCCGAGATCAGCGTCGGCACCGGCGGCAAGCAGGTGCTCTACAACGCACTGACGGCGACGCTCAACCCCGGCGACGAGGTGATCATCCCCGCCCCCTACTGGGTCAGCTATCCCGACATGGTCCGCCTTGCCGGCGGCACGCCCGTCACCGTGGCCTGCGGGCTCGACACCGGCTTCAAGGTCACGCCCGCGCAGCTCGAGGCCGCGATCACGCCCGCGACCAAGTGGTTCGTGTTCAACTCCCCCTCGAACCCGACCGGCGCGGGCTATGGGTGGGAGGAGCTGGCGGCGCTGACCGAGGTTCTGCTGCGCCACCCGCATGTCTGGGTGTTGACCGACGACATGTACGAGCATCTGACCTTCGGTGATTTCCGCTTCTGCACGCCCGCGCAGGTCGAGCCTGCGCTCAAGCCGCGCACGCTCACCGTCAACGGCGTCTCCAAGGCCTATGCGATGACCGGCTGGCGCATCGGCTATGCCGCGGGGCCGGAGCCGCTGATCCGCGCCATGGCCAAGGTGCAGTCGCAATCGACCTCGAACCCCTCCTCGATCAGCCAATGGGCGGCGGTCGAGGCGCTCGATGGGCCGCAGGATTTCATCGCCGCCAACAACGCCGTCTTCGCGCGGCGGCGCGATCTGGTGGTCGAGGGGCTGAACGCCTGTCCGGGCGTCACCTGCCCGGTGCCCGACGGTGCCTTCTATGTCTATCCCGACATCTCGGGCTGCATCGGCAAGACGAGCGCGGGCGGCACCGCGATCGAAACGGACGAGGATTTCGCCACGGCGCTTCTGGAGGAGGAAGGCGTCGCGGTGGTGTTCGGCGCGGCCTTCGGCCTTTCGCCGAATTTCCGGGTGAGCTACGCTACATCCGACGCGATGCTGAGCGAGGCCTGCGTCCGAATTCGCCGCTTTTGCGAAGGGTTGCGCTGAACGAGGGGACCCGATGACCGACCTGTCCGGCTATTATTTCCGCGTGAAAGAAACGGGCGGCACCATGTACCGCATCGGCGACGAGACAAGGCACCGCCGGGTCGATCTCGAACAGGTCGCGGTGATCAACACCCGCAATGGCGACATTCGCGGCCCGGGCAACCGTCCCCTCGCGCCCGAGGATCAGGCCGCCGCCGAAAGCTGGCTCGCGCAGCGGCGCGAGATCCTCGCCGCGCGGCAGATCGACGACATCCACCGCGCCATCGACCACATGAACCTCACCGCGCAATGGGTGCAAAGCCAGGCCAGCCCCGAGGATCTCGAAGCGGTGACCGAGCCCCTGCTGCTGGCGATGCATGACCTGCGCACCATCCTCGTGCGCAAGAAGGCCGACCGGGTCGAGGCCGCGCGCGAGACGGCGGCGCAGGGCTGAGCCTCAGCCCGTCCGCTTGCGCCCCTTGCCGCGAAACACCCGCCACAGGTAGAGCAGCACGATCACCGCGATGATGCCGTTGGTCACCGGGTTGAGCCAGCCCTGCACCCGCTCGTATTGCGATTCCAGCACATAGCCCGCGCCGAACAGCGCGCCGACCCAGATCACGCTGCCCGCGGTGGTATAAACGAGAAACCGGCCCAGCGGCATGTTCTGCAGCCCCGCCGGCACCGAGATCAGCGTGCGCACCGTCGGGATCATCCGCCCGAAGAACACCGCCGCCGCGCCGTGCCGGTCGAACCAGTCCAGCGCATGCTCGATGCTGTGCCGATCAAGGGTCAGCCAGCGCCCGTGCCTGTCGACCCAGTCCATGATGCGTTCGCGCCCGAGCCTGCGGCCGACCTCGTACCACAGCCAGGCGCCGGCGACCGAGCCTATGACCCCGCCGATGAAGGTCAGCACCGGGCCGGAGGAGCCGGTCGCGGCATTGTAGCCCGCAAGCGGCATGACCAGCTCGGAGGGAATCGGCGGAAACACGTTCTCGAGGAACATGAGCGCCGCGACGGCGAATGCGCCGCCCGCGGCGATCCAGGTGGTGATGAAATCGAACATGCCCGGCCAACGTCCGGCGGGCCGGGCGGTTCCTAGGCCGCGCCGATCCGCACCGAACGCGACCAGAAGCGCCACAGCAGCATGACCGCCGCAAGGCCGAGACCCACCACGAGGCCGAGCCAGACCCCCGCCGCGCCGAGCCCGGCGGGAAAGCCCAGCAGGTAGCCCGCCGGCATGCCGATGAGCCAATAGCTGATCGCGGCGAGCACCATCGGCACGCCGGTGTCCTGCACCCCGCGAAGCAGGCCCAGCGCCATGACCTGCAGCGCATCGACGACCTGGAACAGCGCCGCCAGCATCAGGAGCGAAATGCCGGTGGCGACCACCGCCCCGCGCGCCGGATCGTCCGGATCGACGAAGGCCGAGACGAAGGGTTCGGGGATGGCGACGAAGACCAGGCCGATCAGCCCCGCCGACACCACGGAAAGCACCACCCCCGACTGGCCGATCATCCGCAGCGCCGTCTCGTCGCGACGGCCCAGCGCCCGGCCCGCGCGCACCGTCGCCGCCTGGCTCAGGCCGACCTGGATCATGAAGGCGACCGAGGTCACCTGCAGCGCGATGCCATGCGCCGCGAGCGGCACCGCGCCGATCCAGCCGACCATGATGCCGGTGGCGGTGAACAGCCCGCCCTCGGCAAGGCTGGTGAGCCCGATCGGCGCGCCGAGCCGCGCCACCCGGCCCAGCTCCTCCCAATCGGGCCGCCACAGCCGCCGCACGAGATCGTATTCCGGCAGCTTGCGCAGCGCATAGACCACGAGCGCCACCGCCTGCAGCGCCGCCATGGAGAGCGAGGCGATCGCGGCGCCGCGGATGCCCAGCTCGGGCGCCCCCCCGTTGCCGAAGATCAGCGCGTAGTTCAGCAGCGCGTTGCAGACCGCCATGCCCAGCGTCGACCACAGCAGGATGGCGGTGTGCTCCAGCGCCGAAAGGAACGAGCGCATCACCATCGCCACCAGCCCCGGCACCATCGCCCAGGCCGCGATCCGCAGATAGGCCTCGCCCGCCGCGGCCACCTGCGGCTCCTGCCCCAGCGCGAGGAAGATCTCTTGGGTCCACATCAAGGGCGGCACGAAGACCGCGGCATAGATCATGCCCGCCCAGAGCCCCATCCGCGTGACCCGCCGCACCATCACCGCGTCCCCGGCCTCGGCCGCCGTCGCCACCACCGGCATCACCGCCCAGGCAAAGCCGGAACCCACGATGAAGATCAGGAAATAGAGCGAGGTCGCCAGCGTTGCCGCCGCCAGCGCGGTCACGTCGTACCAGCCGAGCATCACCGTGTCGGTGACGTTCATCGCCATCTGCGCGAGGTTCGAGCCGATCAGCGGCAGGGCCAGGGCGAAGAGCTTGCGCCCGTGCTGGGCACGGGTCAGCGCCTCGAAGGGCTTGGCCGGGGCGGTGGAGAGGTCTGCTTGCGTCATCCGATCTGACTACGCCGCCCGCCCCGCCCCCGTCCAGAACGAGATTGTACCCAAGGCGCGTCCGCGCCTTGTCATGAGGGGCGGAGTGTGTCCCCATCCCCGCGCAACCCGGAGGAGAGAGAATGACCAGGATCCTGCTCGCCGCCTCAGCGGCGCTCTGCGCCGCGCCCGCGCTGGCCGAGAACCGCATCGACCTCGTGCGCCCCGACGCGCCCGAACTGGCCGCCCATGGCGATCACGCGGTCGGCGTCACCACCATGCGCTTCACCCGCGAGGAGGTGCCCGACGTGGCCCGCGCCAGCGAGGACGGCGTCGAGAGCTACGACCGCGAGATCACCGTCGAAGTCTGGTATCCCGCGGCCCGAGGCACCGCACCCGGCGGCAGCTACACCGCGCTTCTGCGCGACGGCGTGACCGAGGTGCAGCTGCAGGGCCGCGCCGCGCGCGACGCCGATCCGGCGGCGGAGGGCGAGTTCCCGCTCGTCATCGTCTCGCATGGCTACCCGGGCAACCGCTTCCTGATGAGCCACCTCGCCGAGAACATCGCCACCAAGGGCTATGTGGTGGCCTCGGTCGACCACCCGGATTCGACCTATGACGACATGGGCGCCTTCGGCTCGACGCTGGTGAACCGCCCGCGAGACCAGGCTTTCGTGCTGGACCGGATGGCCGGGCTCGAAGACGGGATCGGCGCGATCACCGATGGCGACACCGCCGCCGTCATCGGCTACTCCATGGGCGGCTACGGCGCGCTCATCTTCTCGGGCGCGGGGCTGACCGAAGACTTCCGCAGCTCGCGCTACGCCCCGCCGCAGGAGCTTCTGGAGATCAACGCGCATGGGGCCGACAGCATGGCCGATCTGCCCGACGACCGGGTCAGGGCCGTGGTCGCGATCGGCCCATGGGGCCGCAACCGCGACGCCTGGGACGCCGAGAGCCTCTCGGCCATCGACACGCCGCTGATGCTGATCGCGGGCGGGGTGGACGACGTGTCGGGCTATGACGCGATCCGTTCGATCTTCGAGGAGACCACCGGCACCGAGCGCCACCTGCTCACCTTCGAGAACGCCAATCACAACGCCGCCGCGCCGATGCCCGCGCCGAAAGAAAGCTGGGAGGTCTCCGAGACGCTCGGTTACGCCCCCTTCGACCACTACGCCGACCCGGTCTGGGACACGACCCGGATGAACAACGTCACCCAGCACTTCGTCACCGCCTTTCTCGACCTGCACCTGAAGGGCGACGAGGACAGGGCCGATTACCTCGACCTCGTGCCCGACAGCGCCGACGCCGTCTGGGACCGCGCCGAGGACGGCACGCCGAACGAGGGCGACAGCTACTGGGAGGGCTTTCCGAACCGCACCGCCAGGGGGCTGCGCTTCGAGACCCTGCCCGCAGGGGAATGACCCCCATGCAGCGCACCTAAAGGCATGCCGCGCGTCACGGCGCGCGGCCGCCACCGGCAGAACCGGCACGAAAAGTGAACGCCATCGCCGCGCGCCGGCGTTGCCCCCGGCCCCGCCTCCGGGTTATATGGCCGTCACCCCAGAACAAGAGCAGTGCCCATGCCCGACGATCTCCTCTCCGGCGCCGAGCCCGCCTATGACGCCTCCTCCATCGAAGTCCTCGAAGGGCTGGAGCCGGTCCGCAAGCTCCCCGGCATGTATATCGGCGGCACCGACGAGCGGGCGCTGCATCACCTCGTGGCCGAGGTGCTCGACAACTCCATGGACGAGGCCGTGGCGGGCCACGCCAACCGGATCGAGGTCGAGCTTCTGGCCGACTACTCCGTCGTGATCCGCGACAATGGCCGCGGCATCCCGATCGATCCGCACCCCAAGTTCCCCGGCAAGTCGGCGCTGGAGGTGATCCTCTGCACGCTGCATGCGGGTGGCAAGTTCTCGGGGAAAGCCTACCAGACCTCCGGCGGCCTGCACGGCGTCGGCGCTTCGGTCGTCAATGCGCTGTCGGACAGCATGATCGTTCAGGTCGCGCGCAACCGCGAGCTTTACGAGCAGCGCTTCTCGCGCGGCAAGCCCGAAGGCCCGGTCGCCAAGATCGGTGCCGCCCCCAACCGGCGCGGCACCACCGTCACCTTCCATGCCGACGAGGAGATCTTCGGCCATCACCGCTTCAAGCCCGCGCGGCTGATGAAGATGGTGCGCTCCAAGGCCTATCTCTTCTCGGGCGTCGAGATCCGCTGGAAGACCGAGATCGACGATGGCGAGACCCCGAAGGAGGCCACCTTCCATTTCCCCGGCGGCCTTGCCGACTACCTAGCCGAAACCTTGGGCAAATCCTCGACCTATGCCGAGAAGCCCTTTGCCGGCACGGTCGAGTTCTTCGAAAAGTTCAACGTGCCGGGCAAGGTCGAATGGGCGGTGAACTGGACGCCCTCGCGCGACGGCTTCACACAGTCCTACTGCAACACCGTGCCGACGCCCGAGGGCGGCACACATGAGTCCGGCTTCTGGGCCGCGATCCTCAAGGGCATCCGCGCCTACGGCGAACTGGTCAACAACAAGAAGGCGGGCCAGATCACCCGCGAGGACCTGACCACGGGCGGCTGCGCGCTGGTCTCGTGCTTCATCCGCGAGCCGGAATTCGTGGGCCAGACCAAGGACCGGCTGGCGACGACCGAGGCGCAGCGCCTCGTCGAGAACTCGGTGCGCGACCATTTCGACAACTGGCTCGCCTCCGACACCAAGTCCGCCGGCGCGATCCTCGATTTCCTCGTGCTGCGCGCCGAGGAGCGGCTTCGGCGCAAGCAGGAGAAGGAGACGGCCCGCAAGACCGCGACCAAGAAGCTGCGCCTGCCCGGCAAGCTGGTCGACTGCTCTGCCAACAACCGCTCCGGCACCGAGCTTTTCATCGTCGAGGGCGACTCGGCGGGCGGTTCGGCCAAGATGGCGCGCGACCGCAAGACGCAGGCGCTGCTGCCGCTCCGGGGCAAGATCCTCAACGTGCTGGGCGCGGCCTCCTCGAAGCTCGGCTCCAACCAGGAAATCAACGATATCACGCAGGCGCTGGGCGTCGGGCTCGGGCCGAAGTTCAACGTCGACGATCTGCGCTATGACAAGATCATCATCATGACCGACGCCGATGTCGACGGCGCGCATATCGCGGCGCTCCTGATGACCTTCTTCTTCAGCCAGATGCGCCCGATGATCGACCACGGCCACCTCTACCTCGCCTGCCCGCCGCTCTACCGGCTGACCCAAGGGGCCAGGCGCCTCTATGTCTCCGACGACGCGGAGAAGGACCTGATGATGCAGAAGGGCCTTGGCGGCAAAGGCAAGATCGATGTGCAGCGCTTCAAGGGTCTGGGCGAGATGGACGCCAAGGACCTGAAGGAGACGACGATGGACCCCAATTCGCGCAAGCTGATCCGCGTGTCGATCAGCGACGACGAGCCGGGCGAGACGGCGGATCTGGTCGAGCGGCTGATGGGCAAGAAGCCGGAATTGCGGTTTCAGTACATTCAGGAGAACGCGCGGTTCGTGGAAGAGTTGGATGTTTAAATTCTAGGCCTGGTCAAAAGAAGGCCTTTAGCGAATGATGCAATGTCAGATACATCGTTTGTTTGGTGAATACCACGGTGGCAGTTCGCACACAAAACTGCCAGATCTTCCCTTATAATTTGCCGATTTCTTCCAACAGAAAGCAGCGACATAGGCCTTTTGTGGTGAACTTCGAACATAGCTCGCCACTTACGGTCACTTCCGTTTCCGGTCTTAACGCCGCATGCTTCGCATTCGATGTCATTCGGATCCGGGATTGCAATATCCCTGACATCACTACGCCTTTCAATTCTCTGAGAAAAAACTAGAGCTCTCGCTTCAGTACGCTTCTTTTCCTCTGCCTTGTTATTAGAAAGGTATTTCTCTAAGCGCATTCGCTCCGCCGAACTTTCGTTCAAAAAGTAACTTACTTGAGAAGAGCCTATAAAACTAAGCTCGAAATTCCTGTCCGCTTCTGGGATTAATACAGCATCTTCGGCGTCACACAAAAATCTAAAATTCGGACCAGACAGAACCCTTGATACACCCTTATCAGGATGATGAAATGGATTTCGATATACAGTGCAGTTTACGTAGTACCCTACTACAAAGTACCTACTAGAAAGCGGCGGCTTTGAGATAAATACTATTGTACAACCTCTTACGTAGTCATGGTCTGGATCGGCACCCAACCTATCTATGTTCAGAGCGCCACCCTGAGGGACTACCGCATAACCATAAACTTTGTTATCAGTAGATTTTCTAAAATTGA
>JACLAD010010859.1_pt1 | contig 22599 bp, 18 predicted proteins | sample 8027901 | NCBI WGS metagenome assembly JACLAD01 (sample SAMN15725071, study PRJNA655200) | protist metagenome | isolation source: fluorescence activated cell sorting (FACS) single amplified genomes of... | place: Spain: Blaines Bay Microbial Observatory, Mediterranean Sea | collected 2016-07-05 | reverse complement strand
CAAACAAAAAACAAAAATTTGAATTCGATCATATGAAAGAAAAGAACATATTTTTCAATAACATTTGACAAACAAATTCGAAAATATTCCTGAATATTTTCTCACAAAAAAAACGTACTGCATCACGGGGCTTTTGTTCAACATGCGGAACATCTTAACGCTTCGAAACATGGACATGGTTTTTGTCTTCTGTTGTTTGTTTCGTCGAAATCAAAAGGTACGCAAAAGTAGAAATATATAAGTAGTTGGTTGTTAGTTTTGGTTTTTCAAGCAGCTGAACCCAAATAGACTCGTGAGGACGAGACTAAAGATTCGTTGTGTCGAAAAAGAGAGCTGGTTGCTTTATTGCATAGCTGCAAATGTTATCCACATGGCGAGGAATTGTTAGAAAAAAATATAAGTAAATAAGATGAAAGAAATGATTAAGGTTGATCAGACAGAAAAATATTACGTATAATACAAAAATGATTCCTTTGTGGTAAAAGACAGAACTCGACCAAAAGCTAAGCGTAGCGATTGGATTTGGTAAAAACAACTAAAACTAATGCGGTGACTATTCGTAGCACCTTCTAACACATTATTTCAACATATCATTCTAGTCTAAACTCTAACTCTCACAACATCATCCTCACCACAACAAAATGATGGTGGATCATGCTCTTCCTTTCTGTACAAGCAGTGTATCATTTCAACAAGGTCGAAAAATGATACATCTTAGAGTTGTGGAAAATAACTGAAGCAATTTGCCCCAAGTCCAAAAATTCCTGAGGTAAAAAACAAAAAAAACATTGAAACATATTGATACGAAAATCGCGAAATAACATCCAATTTGATGGAAATTTGCACTTGGAATTTTTTGCAGACATCAAAAAAATGTTTTTTACAACCCAGAATGATGCAGAAACGTGTGTTTGTGGTTTGTATTACTGTTTAGGTAATCAAGCGAAGAAATTATTTTTTGCCAATCTTGTTCATCCATCCTTCTATCGAGAATTAACCTAAAAACAATATCAAATCAAACAAAATAATGAAAGAATTACAAATTTTGAGAGAAAACCATCATTTTTAGAAATTCAAATTTTTGCATTTTTGCTCTGATCAAAAATTATCAAAAAATGTATGATTTTCATTTTGTATGCATTTACCTGCAAATTCTATGCGTTTTCGTTAAAGATTTTTGTGTTTTGTTTCATCAATTTTTGAAAATTTTCAATTTACCGAACACCAAATCGCCGGACTTCTTGATCCAGAATCCGAAGCAGAAAAGACCAGCAGCAAACTGAGCATAGATGACAGCCTGGCATAAAAAAATATGGAATAATGAAAAAAGAAAATGAAGTTCAACAAATTTTGATGTGATTTGACACTTTTGTTTTCGTTTTATTGAAAATATTGATGATTTTTCATTTTCGATTTTTTTATTCAAACCAAAAATATTGAAATTTCGAAAATCGCAGAAAAAATAAAATCATCACAATATGACGGAATTGGAATCAAAAAGTGTAAAATCTTGTCAAATTGACATGATTTCACATATTTTTTCACAAAAATGTACGGGGGAGTTATAGTTGTATCGTGGCTTTTCCCAGCCTGGCTTCAAAGCACCACCGCCACCAGCAGCTCCATGGGGCCACGGAGGTCCAAGATTACCTCAAAAATTAAATCACGATGTGAAATTAGGCTGAATTTGTACAGATTTCAGACTTTTTCAATTCGAAATTTGCAATTTTTTGATTTTTTTGAACCGTATTGATCGGGTTTCTGATCGGGGCCCAAAGGTTGGACTTCTCCAGCGCGCGTGGCCTGAATCGAGGGCTGCTCAACAATCGGGGCCCAACCTCCAAAAAATGTTTTTTTCACAAAAAAAACTTGAAATTGAACAAAATTCAACTATATTTCACATTTTGAATTTTCATTTTGACATTTCTTCAATTTTGAAATTTTTTCAAAAAACATTTTTTCGATTTTTGTGGTTGGCATCACTTCAAACCAAAAAATATAAATTCCGAAAAAATTAAAAAATCACGAAAATACATCTCAGAAATGCGAAATTCGATCAAATTTCACTCCTCGTTTCAATTTTTTGAAGATTACGTCTGACGCTGGTGCGCATCAAATTTGGACGCGCGAGACGGAGGAGTCCGCTCATGACTACTTTTTGGGTGGGCGTTGCCCGATATGAATGTATATGTATTAAACAAAATTTATGGCAAAAAAATAAAAACTGCAGAAGGGTCAAAAACAGAAAAATGAATTACTGCATATATGTGGAGCGGGGGTATATAATCATAATCACTGGATATTCAAACAGAATAATTACTCCAATTTAAATCAAACCAATCAACAACACTAACTCTCAAATTTCGTATAAACAAAAAAAGATTGTAATCAATTAATTCAAAACGTGACGATGTCACTTAAAAAATTGTTTTAATTAATGTGGTTATGTGATTAATGATTATTGTACTATTATACACCAAAAATACTAAAATTAATTTGAATCCGATGACGTGTCAAGGTTTACCGGTGGTTTTCTCTTTGATTTGGGCTCAGCACTCGGCGACATCATCATCTCATCATCTGACAACGACTTTGATTTCGACCTACGGATGAACTCTTCAACATCGTCTCTGACCTTGAAATCACAAAAAATAGATGAAATTGTGCATGGCTGTTGCAATGGAAAGCAAAATTAATTACTACGCAATCGATAAATGAACTTTTTCTTTTTCTGTACTCGGTGATAGACGAGGAAGGCGCAATTGCAAAATGCGCTGAATTGAAGTTGGACATTCTCGGTAACATGCTGCAAACAAAAAATGAAGAAATCACATCGAATTTGATATAATTTTGTAAGTTTTTTCAAAAATTACCTCGTCGTTGTATTGGTTCCATTGGTCACCTACCTTTGCGTAAAGCCAGTAATGTCCTCGTGAAGATGTATATCCCTTATGATGGATTATCGCAGCTAATTCATACTTCTACCAAACAAAAACAGAGAAATCACATCAACTTTGATCAAAATTTACATATTTTTCAAAAAATAATACACAATCCTCATCCAAAGTTTGCTGCTCGTAATGCATTACATCTGCTTCGCTTAAATCTATTCCATCTAATCCCGTGAGCTCATTCTTCCGCTTGTAAAACTGAAACGTCTTTGGGTTGAAATTAGCGCGATTAATCCCAACTACTAAAATCGGAGGAGATTTGAGGATGCCTCGACGACGTGTACACCTAATCAAAAAAAATGTAAAATTACAAAAGAGACAAAACTTCCAAAATCAAAATCTGAAAGTTGCGATTTTGTATCAAAATTGGCCAAATTTCGACCTCCGTGCTGAATTTTTTTCATTTTTTCAAAAATTTGATTTTTCTTTCATTACCTCGTATTCTTGTTACAACTTTCGCATTTGTATTCAACGTCGGCTTCGCACAAATCTTTCTTCAAGCGCTTGGCAAATTCTACTTTCTCATCGTCTCCTAGATCTGGTTCAAATGTCATTCGTAACAAATTCTCCTTAATGTCGTTGTTCTTGCTTGACCATGGTCTCTCCTTACTACCCTTCTTCTTTTTATTCTTACAGTTTGGATCGCAGCAGATCGTCTGCTCGCGAACGACTATTCGAAAGTGTTTTTCAAGCGGACATTCATACGGCTGCTTTGTTCCACGATGCGGCTTCCAATTACTCATCTTAGGTGGGTTTGGAATTGCCTCGTAAATCTCCTCAAACAAAACCTGCATATACGCACCAAAAAATTCATCGGGGTCGTGCTGTTCATCATTATCAAATCGCGTGAGACGGCTTAAAATGATGTCGCGCAATTCCGTGGGGTATGTTAGCTTTCCCGCTCGGTCGTTTTCATCTAACTGTTTAAAGAAGTCAACGGTCTTGGTGTAGATGTCAATCTTCATCAACTTTGCTAATTCCTTTTGATTCAAATGCATCTGCATGTTCTCAAGGTCTTCGAGGAAGTCGTGCATCGTTAACCGCATTGCTTGGAGGACGGAGTTCATATAGCACCAGTTTAATTTGTTAAAGAGGCCCTTCTCTTTGCTCGCGCGACGGTTGAATTCCTTTGTCTTTTTGATATAACCAGCTTCATCATCCTGTACAGTAGGGGATTGTGACTTACTTTTCGATGTTGATCGGTCTCGCTTGCGCTTGGGACCGAGGTCTGAAGGGGCAAATCCAACTGAATTTAAGGGTCGCTTCAACTTACTTGGTGGGTCGCTGCTGCTTGCAGATGCTGCGCCGAATGGATGAGGGCTAGCAGCGGAGGCGGGAACATTGCAGGTAGACGCGGGGTCAAAATACACAATTCCCTCATCTTCTAGTACCGGTTTTGGTTGATTCGAGATGGTTGTTTTTCCAAGACTTAATTTCTTCGATGGTTGTTGCGAAATCTGTTCCGATGATCGCTTCTTTCCTTTCATATCCGGTTCTTTCGTCTTGGTTTTATCTGCCTTTTTCGGTTCGGGCTCCGCGCTAGGCTTCTTACCTCAAGTGCAAAAAATAAAAATTTGTGTTGGAAATTTCGATGTGATTTCAGCATTTCTGACTCTCTTTTCAAATATTTTTTGAATTTTTTCATGAAAAATTATGAAACAATATCTTTTACTATTGCATTTACTTCCGAAGCGGCCGCCGGCCTGGCGCTCTTGAGCCTTCCAGGAAGTATACTCACACATAAAAAAATCAATATTTACACAAAAACGAATAAAATGTTGCAAAGAAAGCAAAAGAACTATACCTTTCTACCTTTTTTGACATCTCTATAAATTCTTTTCAGATCTCTTTTGGAAATATCATTTTTTACGCTGCTGGGCGTGCGCCCAAGATCAAGAAAACGAGCTGTTGCTCTCGGCATGTCCTCCGTTTCTGCCAATGCTGTTTCAATGGGTAAAGACCTTGAAACAAATAAATTCATGCAAATATGATATGATTTTACTTTTTTCAATTTGTAAATGGATGTACTGTCTCCTAGCGTTTGTTTTGCTGTCTTTGACTGCCAAATGAAGGTGGGTCTGATCTAGAAATTGATCACGACTAGCAACACTATCCAATTGTACAATCGCTTCTGTTGTCTTCCCACTCCTAGAAGCACAAAGAACTTGCACACTATCCTCTCCGTACGGTTCCACCGACACTAACTTACTCGGCCTGAAAATAGATAGGAATACAACACACCACACGATTGACATTTCTGATTTTAAAAAGAAATTGCAATTATTTAGCAAAAAAAAGTGTACAGATTTAGTACAAGAAACTTTCGTGAGCCAAAAGAAAAATAAAATACAAACGAATCAAACGATATAGCCATTTTTCATACGCTTTCGTTTTGGGAAACTTATAACAAAACCACTAAATACTACGGAAAACAAAATCAAAAAATACTGTACGGCCTGCCAGCTATGCACAGAAAGTTGGTGCCGGGTGTAAAGCTGATACTACCTAAAAAACAAAATCAAAATTTTTGATAAAAGAAATGGATTTTGGAACAACGAAAAATGAGCGAAATACATTGAAATGCGAACAAAAAAATGTTTTTGAAAACGCATCCTTTTCTTCAACTTCTTCTAAAATCAAACGACCGAGATTCTCCGTTGTTTGTTGTAGTTCCGGATACACTGCGAGCAGAGAATGGAATGGGTTTCATAGACTAATGGCGGTGATGTGGTTTTTTAGATGTTTGTTTTAAAAGAGAATTGTGAAAAGAGTATTACAAGTTGGGGTTGAGTGTAAACTCAATTATTGGGGCACTGCGACAGAAAAAATATAGATGTTGATCATATCAAACGCAAACTGCAGCATCCACAGAAAAATCATAAAATTATTCATACAAAACGCAAACTACAACATCAACAAAGACATCATGATTCAATCAAACAAAGAGAAATCAAAATGAAAAAAAATCTGTGACAATGCTCTGGGCAAAATTGTACACAAACAATTGAACCACGCTTGCTGACCGCAGTGGCTCTGACATTCATGCTAGTCGTAGCAACCACCAACAAAAAATCAAAAGGTATATAATTATTAGGCTGCTCCCGTATCCGTAAATGCAAACAGATCTCGCAATTCATCATCACTCATTTCACTGATCCACTTCTCCCCCTGGGCGACTGTAAGATCGCTTAAATTTTGCTTTCTTTGCATAATCTCTGCGAGTCGGTCCTCAAACGTACCAGCGGTAGTGAGTCGATGTACGAACACTTTCTTGGTTTGGCCGATTCGATAACATCGATCTGTCCCTTGCGTTTCTTTTGCGGGATTGTAGCAGCGGTCGAAGTGTATGACATGGTTGGCTGCGGTTAAATTAATACCCACACCTCCAGCGCCGAGAGTCAAAATCATGATGCGTGAGTGATCAGTCGTCCCCTCTTGAAATTGCTTTACCAACTTTTCACGATCTTGTAACTTCACATCACCTACAATAAAAAACATTTTTTCGTTCAATTTTCGACATTTTGGCATGAAATATCCTCCATCTGCTCCACTTTTTTAAAATGAAAAAAGTGGAGCTGGCGGGCATCGATCCCGCTGCCTCTCGCATGCTAAGCGAGCGCTCTACCATTTGAGCTACAGCCCCCGATGTTGAATGTGAGAGAGATTATTGTATGCTTGAAGAATGACTTTTGGAAAATATGTGTACCTGTAAAAACCATTGGTTCGCAACTCAAACTCTTCTTAATCATCTTGGCGAGTAATTCGATCAATCTCGTCTTCAATGTTGTAAAAATCAACACTTTCTCCTTGCTCGCGACGATACTCTCCAGCAAATCAAGCAAGATCTGGCATTTGCCCGAACTCACCTCACTATCTCGAAACATCGTGCTCGGACATTCAACAGGATACCTTCAACAAAAGAACAGAAAATATAAGACTGACAAAATTATGCTTTCAAAATGAAAAATTGTACTGGTCAGAGGGTAAACTCAAAGGATGATTGCAGACTTGACGTAGAAGAATCAACATGGAAAAGATAATCGAACTTCTGATGTTTTTCGCCTTGCCTTGGATTTTACAATCCTCTATCTCCTTCATCTTTTTCTTTCGTATCGACTCATACAATCGCTTCTGCTCGGCAACCAAAACCACCGCTACATCATTCTCCACCTTATCAGGCAAATCGCTGATAACCTTCTTATCTGTTTTCAAACGCCTCAATTGGAATGGGCCGGTTAGTGCTAGCAATCGTTGCTGTGCCTTACTGGACTCACCCATAGCAGACTCAGACATGCTGCTAGCAGCGGTGCTGGTTGCTTTGGTCAGCGGTTTACAAAAGTTTTTCTTAAAATGCTCGCGTGATTCGAAATAACTGGGCATGGTAAACTCATATATCGAATGCAACTCCTCAAGTCGATTTTCAACTGGTGTTCCTGATAGGGCGACTCTTACATTTGCTCGGACAACATCTGCTAGGCGTTTTATCGCGACGGTGATTTTCGCATTGTAATTCTTAATCGCTTGTACTTCATCTAAAATCACCGCTTCAAATCCATTTCCCGCGGCCGCTAATTTATCCACATCACTTCTCGCAACACCATAACTTGTAAGCATCACATCCACTCTACCAGTCCGCATAGTTGTAGGCTTGGTATCACATCGCAAAAAATGCAATGTTCTATTGTTACCGTGATACATGTGTACGTTAAGTACCGGCGCCCATTTTTTAAGTTCGCGTTGCCAGTTCAATAACAGCGCGGCGGGTACGACTACGCAGACTGGGCGGGACGGGCGAGAGCGGAGGTAGGATATAAGGCAGATTGCTTGGAGGGTCTTTCCTAATCCCATATCATCAGCAAGGATGGAGCCAAACCCGTTATCAGCATTCATACACAACCAGCGAAAACCTTTTAATTGATACGGCCGAAGCTCAGCCTTAATACATCTCGGTGGTGCCATTTGCGGTATGCGAGTGAGCCGTGTCATAATCGCCCGATTCAACTCTGGATCCAAAACAAAGAAATGCTTCAAGCCAGGTAATAAACATGCTCTCACCACTTCAAAACTTGAAGCGCGGCGAACGCCCACACCATGTGTGTTTGTCCGGTACGACTCCAATATCCTGCATTGCTGTGCGGTAGTTCGCAGATAGACGCTCTTCTTTTTCTTAACTTGTTGTGCACTTCCCTCCGTCTCTGGTTCCGGGCTACTGGTTGGACTTGATCGTGGAGATGACTTTGTTGAATTGGTCACGGTGGTTTGTGTGCCGTTGACGACAAGTGTTTGATTCGTTCCATTGTTCTGAACACATTTTGCTATTTCCTCGATCATCTCTTCGGTTAATGCTAGCTGTCCAAGAAAAAGCTGGCATGAAAATGTTAAATGTGCTAGCATCTCACGCATGTTGCCATGCTCCGTCCAATTTGGACCCTTCTTGCAATATGTTTTGATCGACAAATCGTCTGGGTTGGACATACCTTTTGAAAGACCTTTTTGCCATAAATCGTTTTGCTGCTTTAATATTTCTGTCTCTTTCCTCAGCGCTATCTCTTGCGTTTCAAAACTAGCTGATTCAGCGGAAGCCTTGCTGCTCTTCTCTTGTAATCTGGTGAGCTCGTCGGGATCGTAGCCTCGGTCGACGAGATCGTCGCTGATTTGATTGAGTTCGATATTGGTTTGGTTGAGTCGGCTCTTGCTTTCATTAACTTTGGTGGTTGCTTGGGATAACTGATCTCTTAATAACTTCGCCCTGGAATCTAAGCTTGAAAACTTTTGATCCAATTCCCATATTGGCATCTGTCGAATAACATCAAAGCTGCCTCCGACCATATCAAATGCTTCTTGCAGACCGTTTTCATGCTTTGGTGGTAGTTCCATTTCGTTTAACTCAGCATTAACCGCGTATAGTGCTGCTTGTACCTCATTTTCGAGCGGGTCTAATTCAGTCTTGATCTTTTGGGCGTCACTCTCCAATTCTTTGATACTGCTCTCTAACGAAGCTTTCTCCCCTTCTAATTTCTGTGCTTGCTGGATAAATCGCGCGTTGTTATTGGTCTTCTTCTGCAATGCGAAGAGTGATTGTGCAGCCGTGTCTTCTAATTTCTTACGTCTTTGCTGTAAGCGGTTGTATTCGATGCTCTTAGCCTTGAAAGCATTCTGCAAAAGGATGGATTGTTGGGATATGTTGACAACCTTCCAGCCTGGATCCATTTGAAAAACACCTTGCCCCGTCCCCCATTCTTTCAAGCTACTAGCACTACTCACATCACTTCTTGTCGGACTTGGCAGAGGGCTGCTTCTCCCTTTACCCTTACTAATGCTACCACCGCTAGCGCTCCGTGACGGTGTTGGCTCTTTACTAACATTACTGCTCGTAGCCGGGTTAGATGACTCTCTCGACGAAATACCATACCCTTTTCCAATTGACTTTCCTCCTTTACTGGGTGCGTTTGAACTTGAGGGCGATGCATCGGGTGAAAATTTCTTTGTAACTAACCCAACAGGCGCGCCTAATATCCTTCGTTTCAACGGTTCTGGGCCTTTTCCCTTCCCCGCATCTTTCCCACCTTTGCCCTTACCCGCATCTGTTGCACCTTTTCCTTTGCCACCCTGCACTCTCGCCATCTGCTTCGCTCTAATCAACGCGGTACTTATATTACTTCTATCACTCTCTTCCTTCTGTGCTTGCTTATACGCTTGATTTGCCATTCGTACACTTTCTAACATGCTCTTCGCCTGTGCCTTCATTTTTGGGATGGGCTTGCCACTACTTGGTCGTTGTGGTAATTTTACATCGGAGTCTATGGAGATTGCATCTGATTGGTTTGAACCACGCGGTGTACTGTTTGCGGAGATTGGTAGTATGACTGGTTGGGAGTCGACGGAGAGGCGGCGGATGGCGGAGTCGGGTGCGTTCTTTCCAGAAGATGATGAACTTGGCGGTGAAATCATATCATCATCAGTATCCGACCACAAACTTTGTGCTGTTGGTGTATCTCCCCCTTTCTTACTCTGTTTCGTCCGGTAAACATCTTGCTTCTGCGCAGCACGAAACCCTGCAACTTGCGCAGGCTTCGCTCTCAATTTATTCACCGTCAACCTCCAAAAACAAAAATCAAATGACTTCCAAAACATATGTTGAAATGTAAAATATTTCCCGGTTTTATTTGCACTCTAGACTGAAGAGGTTGAGGTCAAATGCATCGCCACATACATGGTACAAAAAATCAAATTGATATTTCAAACCAGCACCATTTTGTTCATTTTTCTTGATCTTTTGAAAGAAATTACCCTCCATTGGGTTGCACCACTTTTTGTCTCTTCACTGGCGGACCACTGCTGCTCTCACTTATTGGACTAAACCCTGCTCCACCATACGACATGTTACAATTGAAATAAAAAATTAAATTCTGTCCAAATTATTTAAGATATTGATCTCCACTTGGAGATGTGTAGTAGAAAAGGTAAAAAGATTGATGTAATGGTATGGTTGTAATTAAGAATTAAAACAATTGGATAAAGGGGGGGCTGGTGTAAAATATGTGTGGTATGAAACAATTTTGTACGTACAAAAAAGAAACATAAAATACGAACGCTACAAATAATAATAATTCTGATTTCTGATTGATCCGAATTCACAATCAACAACGCAAACATTCCTCAAATGGTAAATATTCTTTTAAAAGAGGCGGTGCGCACAAGACAGAAGGTAACCAGAGCACTCAAAAATCAGTATTACCCAACCTTAAAGATCAATTCCAGGAAAAGCAAGTGATTAAGTTTAACGTAGAACTTATCCAATGCAAGAAAAGGATTGTCTAATAGCAGTGGTAAAAAAAGAAAAATGTGCAAGGCTTATCTACTTGTTTTCCTTGCCCCCTTAATGTTATTTAAACACACAACAAAAATGTATTATATTACGAACCATTGGCATGAACATTCGCCAGATTGATTTTGATACTGTACAGATAAGCTTAATTATGGTGTGACAAAATGTATGTATGCCAAGAAACCGGGTTTATAGAAGGATAGAAAATAATGTGGGTTATGAGAAGAATGTAATTGAATTTGTGGATCGTTTTGATTTTTACTGTACAAGTTAACAAAAAGTAAATGGTGCACAAATTCTCCAAAACAATTATTTAGGATGAATCGTACAAACCCGATTAGATATTATTGTGCGTTTCGCGTGAAAGAAAATTATATGAAGGTCCGTTTTCTCCTGTGATAAAGTAAACGAATGTATGATAAAACATGATCCATCGTGAATTCTGTATAATTAGTTATATGAAGGTCCGGTATCTCCTTTGATGAAATAACGGTAAGATATTGAAATTTGAAATTGATAAGTGTCTAATTCCAAATAGTTATGTTAGTCCTTGTTTTTGGCTTGATCCCATTCCTTGTCCAAGGGGTCCGTGTATTCGGGATTCGACTTGAAGTGATCACCGGTGGGAAGAGGCATGGGGTTGTAATCGGTTTGATTACGGTACGGCTGATTCAACCTCAAATAACAAAAATATGGCTTATTTTCAATCATTAGTCTTACTTTTTTAGAAAATATCGTACTGCCACGCAGTGTAAGCGTCTTCAAGATGGCGGGAAACAAAAGGGTTGGGGTCGTCGACTTTCATGCTCGCGAAAACGTGGTTGACGTCACGATGATGACTCTCGTCAGCCAAGATGCAGCGCCTAGCAAAAAACAATGAAAAAACGCCTCGCGCAACATCAAAATCTTCATTCCTTACCAAGTATACCACAAAAAGAAAAAACAAAACACCAAATTTGCAAACGCTTCGGAAGCGGTTGGGAAAGTCGTCTTCACGTCCTGCCTTTTGAATTGACTAATGCTGTGGCCGTTCTCAAGGCAGTCCAGCACAAGCTTGGCTACGTCCACAGGCGCACGGGGTGAATGCATAATACAGTGTAGGACTGCACTCGTTAATGCGTACGATAATCAGCTAATGAGATTGTAGTTCGAGATTCACTCGCTAAATCCTTCGCGAAACCACTGCGCAGCACCAGAAGCCCCATTCCGTACCAAATATACCACAAAAAGAAAAAACAAAAAAACCAAATTTGCAAACGCTTTGGAAGCGAGCGGAAAAAGCACGTCAGAGGCCTGCGAGCGGTTGCCCCTGCCCGGCTTCTGCGATGTGGTAGTCGCCCGACTTGTGCAAATGGCAACAGAGGGTTGAACGCTCGGCTGCGCAAAATTCGTCCAGGGGAACTTTACTGATGATATTTTGAAGCCTTGTTCAAGGCTGCAGTCGCATAACTTAGCAAGGCAAAAAACTATCATTTCCTAACGCGCATACCACAGAAAGAAAAACAAACAAAGAACCAAACTTGCAAACGCTTTGGAAGCGGGCGGAAAAAGCACGTCGGAGGCGGCCCGCAAGCAGGGTCCATTGACCGGGCTTGTCGACCGTGACGCTGCCAACAATCGAGTATCCCGTTGTGCTACTCTATGGAAAATGCGTCTTCGAATTGCTTGAGAAACTGCTCGCGCCGGAACTTCACGGCTGCAGTCGCATTAAACTTAGCACGGAAAAAACTATCATTTCCTACCGCTACCACAAAAAGAAAAACAAACAAAGAACCAAACTTACGAACGCTTTGGAAGCGGGTGGCAGAGTCTCGTCGCGAGTCTCAAACAAGTCGAACGAAGAAGGTCCTGACATGCCTCGCGCAAAGTTGCTCCTGCGGGCCCTGGAGTCATGTAATCTTCCAAATCCATAAACTTATGCAACTAAAGCATCACTCGCTCAAGCGCCACGCATCTGCGCACGCTCAGAAACTTCATTTCCTACCGTTAACGCAAAAAGAAAAAACAAACAAAGAACCAAACTTGCGAACGCTTTGGATGCGGGCGGGAGCACAGAGCGCGGGGCACTGCTCGCCAATCAAATTTTTTTCACTGGATTCAAGCGTGGCGACTCGTCTCGCTTCACTTTGCATTGTGGTTGAGGCGCCGAATCAGCTGCGACAGTGAAAGGCGCACTGAAATGCGAAGCCCAACTGAATCGTAGCGAGCTGCTCGACGTGCACATGCTGCTTGAAAAAAGTCGGCTTAATCCTTCCAAAGGCCGCGCATCGCAACGCAAAAACATTTTTTTTACAGAAACGTACAGAGTATCAACCCAGGTGGCATCATCATCCAAACGATAATACCCCTTAGCAATTGCAGGTGCGGCTAGATTTTTATACTCCTTGTTCAACCTCAAAAGATAAAATAAACATTTTATAGTATGGTTATGTGATAATCCAAGGTGGAATGAAGAGACACGCGCGATGATCGTGTTTCAGATGAGTTACGCAGTTTACGGTGAACCAATTTATTTTACACGAATACAAACAAAACGCATCAATACACCTAGAACTTTTCAACTTTTGAAATTGAAAAAAAACTAATGCAAATTCAAAAAATCGTACATGGTGCCCTCCGTTTCGGCAACCTTGATCATCATCGAATAAGTAGACACCGCGCACTCTTCAAGATATCCCACAAAACGATGCAACAACTGCGGTGAAACAATGTACACACCTACCAACGCGGAGGTGAAGACGTACTGGCCACCGATGATGCAGAAGCGCAACGCTGGTCCAGCATTAAACATCTTCATCGCAATCAGCAGATGCATTCTCTCATTCTCCGCTTCTTCCAACAAGGTATGAATCCATCCGTGATCACGACGCAACATCCTTAACGAACGAAAATGACGCAAACAAGCAGATACCATACCAGGGACACCGGCAATGCTTTCCAGGAAGAGCACACGCCAAGCGCAGCCCTTCGCGGTAGGGTTGTGCGGGTCGAACCGTGTCACAAAATTAAACGCGCGGTACAAGCCCTTGACGAACCAAAACATGGCTTTGTCGCCGACGGTAGTTGGAGCATGCTCCGGCGGATTGTTGATGGAGATGTCTAGGATTTTGTCAAGCTCGTTCTTCTGCCAGATGTGGTTTTGGGTTGGGTTACGCCAGGTCGACGCGCGCTTACGCTTATACTTCCCGGTGTCCTGCGCTCCCCAGTCCATGTCTTCCTGACATTTGGTGTCTCCAATCGCGCAAGCTGCGCCGGATTTCTTGGTGAACGCCTCGTGGCTGTCTTCAACATCGCTTTCGCTGTCGTAGCAGAGCTGGCCGGTAACCTCCTTACCCCACGCAGCTTTGGATCCGTTTTGGCGGAGGACATTCTGTTCCTGGTCGAGTTGAAAGCGTACACGCCAATCTGGGCCTAATTGACCCTCGTACCAAGATCCTTTCTGCTTCAGTGGACATGACACGCTTGCACCAGAACGTAAATTCTCGCTGTACACGAACACGCCATTCAAACAATTGATATCAAACTTCGACCCAGGTGTTTTCCACACTCCCTCAATCTAGAAACATAAAAATCAATCAGACAAAAACTTCAAAAAACATTTTTTCATCTAAAAATAAATACGGTCTTCTTAGTCAGATCTTCCCCGGTGCTGAACGCGCGCACTCCCGTGTTCACAAAGAATCTTCTCGTTGGTTGCAAGCGCAACGAAGATTGTATCCCTCTCCGTAAAAACATGACTGTTTCAATCGAATTAGTAAGTAGTATTAAAAAGTGACAGACTTGGTCCTATCTCCGAAGGACGCGCAAAAAATTAGATCTGTTAAAATAGATGTGAAATAGTAAAAGTAGAAACGTTCGCAATCATTGTTCCACCGTAATTAGGTAGATCAAAAAACACGACTGCGGGCCAAAGAACAGAGACGTGACGTGATGAAAAGAAAGAAGAATTTGACGTGACATAAGAGAACATTTTCAAAAACAATGTTCAATATTTATTTATAAAATTGTGACCACCATTGCACGCAAAAACATCATATAACATTGGTATATGATAACGCAATTCATATATTATTTAATTTTACCGTAAAATTAATTAATCGCATTATTTGGACTCTGTATTCAACTACCGACTACAAACAACATCCTCTAGTCTACAAGTGTCTCAAGCACAACTCAACAGACCAAAAATGGTTCAAATCAGGTATATTATGTCTTGTTACATTCTCTTGATGTCTTCACGGTCGTCTGTACATATGGTCGACCGCACGACGGGGCCCCAATAATCATTGGTGCCATTCTGCCGTATCACTCCAAGTCCATCCGGTCGAAGGCGAACCTCAAAAACAAAAAACGATAACGACGGAACATATTTTCGTGAAATCGCAAAAAATGTTGCAAAAAAAATGTTTTTTGAAAATCTCTTTCTGGAACTCTTGTGTCTTCGTTGACTTGGGCGACGTACCAGCTTCCTTGGTAGTTCATCGGTGCGCAAATCTTCATTCCATTTGGTAGATTTTGCTTGAGAAAGTAAAAGCTTCCAACCTCCTCGATTGTGAATTTGCTACTTCCACTCCCCCAAACGCCCGTCATGGTTGGGTGGCTTACAATTTTACTAAATTGCATTCTGCATCTCGATAAAAACATGTTTATGTAAGCTGTACAATCTATGGTATATGTTATGTAAAATAAAAAGAAGTAAGTATTGGTTTATAAGAGTTCGTTTAAACGTGCTGATATTCTGATGAAATGAATGATGGTGTGGTGATGATGGTGGGGGCAAAACGTTGATCAAGCAAACACGAAAATATATAATGAACTAAACGATGTGTTTTGCATCAAGCAAATCTTTCTACAAACGACTACATCAACACTACAATGCTCTCCATTTTTCTATAATTTGGATGCATCTGGAGGCGCATGCGATTTCACGATTTTTTGCACGTCACTCTCAACGTGCGCGATGAACAGATGTGCGTACATTTGTTTTCGCTCGCTCAAATTGTCGTCATACATCACTTCTTTCTTTTCAATTATATTCCATCCTGCTTTCTTGATGATTTCACCAAGCGCTATATCATTGATTCGCTGCGGACCCTTCCATTCTCCTCCTATGTCTGGATTTTTATCGCTGTGACATATAATTATCAACCTCAACACATCAAAAAATAAATTGCATCGGTTGACACCCGAAGAATTTGCACTTTTTGTACTCTGCGTCGTGGCGCGCGAAATTTAAGAGGCCGGATAGATATTGGAGTTTCTTTTCATCATCACCGATGCAATGGATGACTGCGGAATCGAGGAAGACATCAAATTTTGATGGCACCTCATTCTTGTCGAATATTTCATCGAGTTTGAGTACATCGCCGACGAAGAAATCAATGTATTTGACGAACTTCTTTGGATTGGTAGCTTTAGCCATCATCAACCGCCGCTTAGCATCTTTTATCGCATTCTCAGCGAAATCAATGCCGACTACTGGGTATCCTTTCTTGGCCAGGTAGATTGCGTTCTCACCACATCCACACCCCAAATCCAACGTCCACCCACGAAATTTTCCCTCCTTCTCTAATCTTGCAAACAACAATCACTATTTTCAAAAAGTTTGAATTCTTCGGGTTTCAACCGATGCAATTTGTCAAATCAAAATCGCATCGGTTGAAACTCGAAGAATTTGGACTTTTTGAAAATAATGTACTTTATGATTTCCGACTGAGGTGCACCGGTATCCCACATCGCTTTGTGATTCTTTGGGTCACGGTATATATGCTTAAATACGTCTGGATTTATTGGTAGATCCCTTGACGTCTTGTCAACAGCTGCATGTCTAGAAGAAGCCGATACCGGCGAGCCTTGAATTCCATCGAACAATTTAAACCATTGCCTCGCTTTTAGTAAAAAATCCTTGACGCCCTTGTTAGACATGGCTTAACCGCCAACTTATAAAATCGATAGATCAAAACAAAATCTAATATAGACTGCAATCACACAAATCATCAACCCATCCAACAAACATGAAATGTTTTTTCAATTGATGCTGTGACCACAATCGTCAATTTGACGAATGAAGCTCAGCCTACAATAGTTCATTAGCTAATTATCGTACACATTAACAAAATGATATAGCAATCTCTACCTGAGATTGTACAACAGCCTCACAGCCATCCTTTTGATCATGGGAATTGGACTCTCCTTCAAAATCATTGCTTTATCCAATACTGCTGCTACAATAAGCGCTCTGTACGGTGCATACCTTCAAACCAAAATGTATAAATTTCAAAAAGTCCAAATTCTTCGGGTTTCAACCGATGCAATTTTTGTTTTCAGTACGTGGCGAGATTGCCGAGTGCGCGCAAAGCCTCACAGGTCAGATCAGGTACATCGAAGCAAGATGCCAAAGAGACAATTGCACCAGCATTGCCTATTGCAAGCATCATCTTCTGTGGAACTGCTTCCTCACCATGATCCCATGCATTTTTCATCTCCTTTTGGATCTCCTGCCATGGTCGTTCGCCGTTGTAAATACGGAAATCAGCGATGGTACCGAAGGGGTAATTCAATGAGTCGTTATCATTCTCCTGATACCGATTACCAACTGCATAGAAATTATTGCTCACCATTACGTTGCTCATGTGATGTGACCATGTGTCAAGCCCAAATAATGTGCCTCCTTCATGTGCAACTAGGCCGACCATATGCCATCCGCGGCGAAGTTTTGGTGTGTGGATGTGATGAACATACCCGTTTTCGTCTGTTACAAACCATTTATCATCCTCCATGAAGATTATGTTATGGCCATCACGGGACTGGACTAATACTCTCTTGCCTTCCCAAGAAGGTCCACCAAAATTCATTGCACGATTGTTTCTATCTGGCGGCGGCCAGAAGAAATAGCAGCACATGGTAAATGTTCGTGGGTTTAATACACCTTCGTCGGCTGTTAGGAAGCGGTGGGTGAAATTTGCATGGCGGTAGGTATGGAATGGTGGTGCACTGGTCAGATTCCCTGGCATTTGCCCGATTGTAATTCCATCTGGGTGAAGTAACACGCAATCGCCGTCTGCAAACGTGTGACCCCATGTACTCTCATACATACCAGTACCGATATCAACATGTTCACTTTGTCCGATAGCAATTGGGCTCAGAACACATGACGAATCCACCGCCGCAGAGAATCTCGCATCGAATTTCAACCAACAACACAACCCCTCACCTCAAAATTTCAAAAAACGCAAATTCTTCGGGTTTCAACCGATGCAATTACAAAAAAAGAAAAAACGACACCGGTAGGATTCGAACCTACGCGGGCGGAGCCCAATGGATTTCTAGTCCATCGCCTTAACCACTCGGCCACGGTGTCAGTGAATACCATCAATGAAAACATGGCTGGTATAAAGAAAAGCAATGGCTCGCGACTGCGTGTTCGTCTTTTGATGATTTTTGAGATTTCGTACCATTCCAAAGAAGATTGGCTATGCAGCTGATGGCTTCTCTTGCTTCTCCCCAAATACTTGTCTTCAAACTGCCAACCAGCGGCCCGATCAACCCCTTCCTCAAGAAGAAACTCTTGAAATCTGGCTCCAATGCTAGCCTACCCAAAAACGCCAAAACTGCACAACTTTGAAACGGCGCGCTGTACTTACATACATCAATAATGTAAGTCGGCCTGTCACCTCCGTACAGATGCGTCTCCTTCATTGCTTTGATGTTGAATAAATCATCCTCAGCCACCGTCTCACCAGCTACAATCAAAGCTTTTTCAAAGTTATATCTAGAACTACTGCTTCCCGCCCACCATTCGGACAACGTTGTTATCAATCCAGGCATCTCCTCCTTTTGCTTATCACTAAACTCGCGTTTTTGTAGTGCCACCAACAACACATTCGTATGGGATAGGATGTCTTCATAATGACCGAAATGCTCAGCGAGATCTTTTAAATATGCCATTGCATCTGCCCTTGGCGGGTATGTGTGGACGGTGTTGTCATGATCTGCATCGCGGAAGTTACTTGGAAGCATCGCAACACAGCTGAATATCCGTAAGATTGCGAGTTCAGTATCCTTACTAAGATGGTACACGTCCCTCGCTGCCATCAACTTAGGAAAGATATCCACCTTGGTCATTAGCTCCTGCATGCCCCTCTCTAAACTCATGACCATGAGCGCTTCAATCAAAGCGGCGAACAACCTCTCTGTCCAATTCGCTTCTTGAATTGCCTCATCCAACATCTTGATCACGTTACTCCCCAAAAACACAGCCATATCACCAAACTCCTGCGTTCTCCCAATATGCAAGAGATGCCTGCTGGTACTAATCATGAAATCCCGATAAAATGGATCGCCCTTCAACTGAAACGCCAGATGCAAATTACTAACCTTAAACTTTTGTAATGACCTTCTCAATTCGGGCACCGGTGCGAATAGTAGAAACAATGAATTCAAAAAGCAGACCAAGCGATAAACCTCTGTATTCTTCTGCTCGACATCATCATCAGCAATCGGATGCCCCAGCTGGTGCTTACAAAACGTAGCGAAGATATTCGCGTCAAACTCCCCTTGCTGCAATTCATGATACATCACCAACACTTGATTATTCCACAGATTTGATAAGATCTCGACAGTTGTCTCAGCATCCCCGTCCGGACTGGCTTCTTTGCAATCGGCTAATACATTATTCGATGACTTACACTTCCAGAATAGCAATCGAATAAACTCCATCCACAATGGAACGCACGCTATTTCCTTGCATGTGGTGAGAATACGCGTCAAATCGACGGGAACAACATATCCTTCTTTAGTCATCGCCGTGATTACATGCGTTGCGTTCGCCACCGACTTCAACCTCCAGGTCCAGTCTTGAAATTTAACATCATAATCGCGTACGTCTGATTTCGGTTGTTTTAGATCGATCCCCTTGAAGTATGTAGCCAAAATATAATCAATACTTTCCGCCTCTAGAATTTGCACGTTCTGTGGCTGCGCTAATTTTCTCATACACCGTGTCACCAACTCATGCACTCTGTAATTATTATGCAAAGCAGGATCTGTCAAACACGTTGAGAGGAAGACGAGTACGGAAGAGCAGACTAGACTCTGGTAAAACAAAGCATTATCTGCTAGTAAATTGAAGACCTCCGCTGCGAGTGCTTGACCCTCAGTTTGTATTTCCGCAAGTTCATCTGCTTCGTAATCATCACCCTCATGAGGTAATGATATCATGACTACGATCTCAGCAAAAGCGAGATTCCTCAACCATGAGACCACATCCGGCATGTAGAGAAAGGTCACTGCAACGCGGATGCCAACCAACCGCCACTTTGGGTCCTCATGCTGGAGGGCAAAGCGTAAAAACTCTAGCACACCTTCCTCGATCAATTGGTGGTCGTATTCCTCATCGCTCTGTCGCTTGGAATTTGCATCTACCCACAACTGCGCAAACAATCCAGCATCACTATCCGGCACACAAACCTTCTCCAGTTCCATGACCAGCTCCGCGGCTGTGCCGGTCTTCCCTCCAATTAGACCAACATCTACACCAAAATCAGCCAAATCTTCGGTCGTACCTCATTCAACATATCAAATTTAAGCACACCATAAAAGTAAAAGATATATTCTTTCTCTGACCGGCTTGTTGTGAGAGGACACTTTGCTCAGCTCCCATATTGTACGATAAATATCAACAAAAATAAATTCAAAATTACAACAAATGTCGCCCAGCGGTACAGCGACAAAATGTAAAAGCTAATAGATGTTCTTTTGTAAGATCTAATATGATGAGTTTGGATATAGATAATTTCTCTTTGGACTGGTGAATCTGTGATACATATACAAATAACACACTGATGAAATTGAGAAACTGTAAAATACCAAAACATTGCAAACAACAACTGTCAACACATTTGATTATGACGATTCAACCCAACAAATGTTTTTTTTTCAAAAAACAATTCATGCGATCATCATGATTGCGTTGGTTTGGGAAAATGTAGCTCTTTCTGCTCGAGTACAAATTCAAAAATTGGCTTTTTTGTTTGGTAGGTCGGGCAGCACGGGTAAATTTAGATTCAACCCAACAAATGTACAAAAATTGATTCTCGCGTTCAACGAAGAATCAGCCTAATTTGCAGGCGTATAAAAAATTAGCTTTTTCTCGCTGGCGCATTATCCACCCGCTGCAAAACAAAATCAAAAGTGAATAATTAATTCACAAAAAATGAAAAATAATTTAAAATGTACGATCCATGCGACTATGGCTTTGTGGTCACTTGGCTCGTAGCAGTTTGGCAACATGTACTTGAAATCCTTATTCACTGCAGACACATTCCCCTCCATCCGCAAAGGAGGAAATGTTACGAAGACGTCGACCAATTGAAAAGTTGGAACGCCTCTTTTCTTCGGCTGTTCAGAGAGCATCGACCGTTCTTTAATCACACTCGAACCTCATATTTCAAAAGCAAAATTGAAACCAATAAAAATATTGTCAAAATTCAAAAAGATGTACCATCGCTGATCAAAACTCTGGCGCCTGGTATTCTAGAAAGCTCATCATAACAATCTCGTGTTGGGCTCACTGGACTGGATTTGTACATGCCGCTGCCGGCGTCGTAACGAAAAACTTTGAAGTCGAGATGCTTCTCTGGTTTGAAAGCTGCACACTCCCTTGGATCAGTGTTAGAATCCATACCTAATATCGCTCCCCACTGCTCTGTGTCGGTATTTAACGCATTACATATCCGTTGCCTAACTCCCTCCAACTGACTAACCTGCTGACACCTCTCACTCGCAGGTCCATCACCTTTGCCACTGGCTAGGTGTGTGCATATGCATAACACCGGTGCGTTATTATTTTTTATTCGACATGGAACAATCAGCACACCGCTTCCTTTTCTAGTTTTGTTTGATGGTTCGCTAGATCCATAATAACAATAACAACAGTTTTGAGTGAGGTCAGCGTACAATTGACCTTGTGCTGGTGGAAAACTTCCCTCTACTGCATGCTGTGGTATGGTTGAATTGTAACAAAATGGAACTTGTATATCACCTCTGCCTGGCTTTGCTATGCCTTTGTCGATTAGTCTTTGTAATGCACTTCGGTCAACTTTCAACCCGCCACCTTTTTTTATGAACATACATAATCCATCATCAGTATACAAAGGATTATGGTCTTTATCATGCAAAGCATCCATCAATTTGCGCCACTCATCTGGATCGCAGTGTTGTCGGACCCATTTTACTAATGAGACGTCTGACCGTAAGAGATAGACCAAACACTCCTCGTATTGTTGACCTTCCACCAAACTTACAAATTTTGAATCGGGAGCATCACTCTCACACGCCCGCCTTAATTTGTGATTGCCGAATATCGCTTCGAGGTTTTGATCACCTAGTTTGCTGCTGTAAAACGCTGTGATCCCATTAAACTTCCTTGAATTTGATAATATCTTTGGTAAATGAAAACATTCATGCGTTGTGATGAATGATTTTTTCATATCATTCCAGTGATCAACTTCCTGCAAACATATTAAATCAGCATCGGTCTCCTGCAACGCTCTAATAATCTTTGGTTTGCGCGTCTCCCATTGTAATAATACTTTTTCATATGCCTCCGCGCAGCCGTTTTCATTATTCTGTAACTTTTCCAGATCGGCACGAGCTATTATGGGTGGGATTTGATTGGCGTTCATTGAAGATATTGTTTCAGCGGGGGATACCCATCGGTTGCTGCTCGGCGAATCCAAACTTCCACACGCGAGGTCTAATAGTTCACTTGGGTAAGCGTGATCATGCTCAAATAATTGAAACTCACCAGAACACAGCCCC
>JACLAD010016312.1_pt1 | contig 22620 bp, 9 predicted proteins | sample 8027901 | NCBI WGS metagenome assembly JACLAD01 (sample SAMN15725071, study PRJNA655200) | protist metagenome | isolation source: fluorescence activated cell sorting (FACS) single amplified genomes of... | place: Spain: Blaines Bay Microbial Observatory, Mediterranean Sea | collected 2016-07-05 | reverse complement strand
ATAAACGTTTTACAACACCTTTGGCAGGAGGTCGTACGTTTGGATCTACAGAACGTGTTAATGTCTGGTAAACTTTTTCTTCCCAGGATAAAACAACCTTTGCCTTGCTTTCCTCGTTTTTGGCAGTTTTTTTGCCACTATTATTGCTTGAATTGTTGCTACTATGATTGTTATTGCTAAACACAGGAATTTTTTTACCACCTTGTACTGCATCTAAAATAGCATCAATTTCACTTTGTTCGTTTGGAACGGAAAATTCAAATGATGCTTTTGGAGTAAATGGCATCCATTCAAATGATGTAGATGCAGTTGGAGAGGATGATTTGAATTTCACACGATATGCAACGTTGCTTAACATTTCCCCAGTTTTTACAATATCATTGATTAATATATCTCCACTGAAGCATAGACCAATTGGATTTCTACTACCTGCGCTCATCGCACAGTTGGACGTGCCAAATAATACAACACGATCACCTTCATCCATACCAGTTGTTAATTTTGCTTTAGTACATAAATGTGGAAATAAAACGACACGCGCAGCATCAAAACCATCGTTCCATGGTGATGTTGCACATCCACTTGCATGGGAAGTCCATTTCTCATTTAATTTCAGTTCACTTTTCATATTTTCATATGCAGCTTTAAAGACGAAATCAAATGCTTTATCCCATTCTAATAATGTTTTTTTCGTAATGAAAAAACGTGCGTGGCCACGATCAACAACAATTGCAATGGCTAAATCATTAATTCCTTTCTCAACGTTTTCACATATAAATAATTTTTTCAAATCTTTGCTTGTGCTACCACCGTTAAATTTTTCAAATGCAACACATGCAATTTGTGGTTGTGATACACACATTTTTTTATTGATAACCTGTACTTTCAATAAAACTGATGCTTTATCAAACGTATTTGGCATTTCAATTTGTGATGGGTCAGATGCTATATACGTTTGAATAGCATTCGCAATGTACTTGTTCTTAGCTTCTTCTGAAGTTAACTGTGCAAATCGAGAATATAACGATGGAACATGCAAAGATCGTGTTTCTGAGTTATTTTTGAAACCAATATTAAGCGTTGCACCATCACTTCCAAAGGCACACTTTGATGAATCAACATTTCCTAGTTTCATAGCCTCCAAGACTAAATTTTGTGCGAATTGACTAACTTCCTCGCGTTTTTTCTCTGTCTCTTTAATTGCTGATTTTATTGTTGCTCGGCCTTTTTGATATGCCTTTGCAGTTGGTTCAAGTTTAACAGCTTCATCATATGAAGCTAAAGCATCTTTTAACCTACCATTGGCTTGCAAAGCAGTTGCACGACGTACCCATCCTTTTGCAAATGTAGGATCTATATTTACAGTCTCATCAGCATCTGTAAATGCTTCGTCCAATTTGCCAAGTTTATAATGACACAATGAACGGTTACTGTATAATAAAACAATTTGTTTCCTAGCTTCCTCGTTGGTTTCATATATTTCTTTCGAAGCTTCAATTGCCGTTGTATAATGTTTTATTGCATTTTGATAATCTTGCTTTTTAAAAAATTCCGTACCAGTTGCTTTTGTTGATAATACAAATTCCATGATAGTTGTTGTTGTATTGACGTGTGTGTTTGTGTATATATATATATATTAATATATTAATTAACTTCTGGTATCTATCTATATATATATTGTAAGAATATATCTCTTATCTTACATATACCTTTCCTCTTGTTGCATGTCTTTTTAGTACATAGTAGTAGATTATAATATATATATACTTTTGTTTGAATGGTTTTCAATGATGTGTGTATGCTATAATAATAGCTGAGCTGGTAATTTTTAAAATGCAAATAGGCGGCTGTTTTAGTTTACGTTAATATTCAAAATTTATAACCTTAATCTTCTCCTGAAAACTGAAAATCATAAAAAAGGCCAAAATGCCTTTTTTCCAGGCTTATTACTTCTTTCTTATTCTAGATTTCCATATTTTCAACCCACTACTAGGAATATAATATATATTTTAACAAAAAATAACTAATTCAATTCACATTTACATTATTATATATTATATTTCAAACAAACAAAAGCAAATCATATGAAAACACAAAACTTATCAATAAAAACAAAGGAGCGCAATGACAGATTCGCCCCCCAGTTCAACATGGCTGTACATATTAAAACAACAAGAAATGGAAACGTTGCAACCAATGCAAGTTAGACGTGTAAATATACCAACGCATCGTACAAACACAATTCAACAGTTTATAAATAATAATAGTGAAGATAATAACAATAGCGATAATTGTTGGTTAGAAATTGATCCGCCTGAATTACCAGATAAATTACGTAATATCAAACCAAAAAGTATTCGTACGATCATTGCTAGTAATAGAAATAATAAGGGTGATGGTGTTAGCAATAGCAATATATCAAAGAAAAGGTCTCTTGAGGATAATGCGGCTTCTGCTACTACTAACAATAATGCTAAAAAACAAAAATTATTATTAGTACATAAATGGAAAGATTCTATAGACAATATCATATTAAAATTATCCAATCAACAGGAAAGAGGTAATGGTGCGAATGTAAATAATACAAGCAAAGTAGAAAATATTGTAGAAATAATTCAAGAAGCTGCTAGTCAAAGCATATCTCAAAAAAATATGAAAAGTATATGCAAAATGCTTCAAGTTCATTTTGGGGAAAATGATGTTGAAATTTTAAATTTTTTCATTTCATTAAGTGATAAAATTGGTGGCACAAATTACAATACGATAGTTAATACGATTATGTACCCGCGAGCAATCTCATTAAAGCGCACTGCATCTCGCTCCTTCATGAATGCAATTAATGAAATTCATAAAAATGGTTCACGAGCTTTGCTTACAGGAATTATGATTCCATTAATTACGATAAATATAAAGAATGATAATACAAATCGAGAAGGATCACTACATATGAATTCACGCTCACCACAGATTGAATTATTAACTCGTATATTGAAAATTACTACTCCATCAACTGCGTTACTGTTCCTTTCTGCATCTTTGACCGAAGTAGATCAGCAAAAACATAATAAAAAGATGTTACCATGGAATGAATTTACTTTCCCATTGTTAAAAACGTTAATATCAAAGCCATTTGATTTAAATAATGATAGTAATAGCAATATGTGTAAAAAATTAATTGATAAAATTGAGAAACATTCAAAAGAATTTTCAAAATCGTTGAAATTTGTATCTGTCATAAATGCATTAATAGTGAAACACAAAGAGGTAGCAAAGGTATATAAAATCAGTTTAGAAAGAGCTTTGGCGAATACGAACACGTTCTTGAGTAAGACTACTTTAAAATTATTAAACAAATTGTAAAAGAAGAGCGCGCGCGCGTGTGTGTGTGTGTAAAATAATACTTCGTATCTCGTACTTCTACCCTTGTTCGTAAAATAAACTGTATGATACAAAACTGTACACATCTCTCTGCTATTCATATACTTTTTGCAATATTTCCACCAAAATTGCTAAAAAGACGACCTACCCCTCTAAAACGACCTACCCCTCTTTTCTCTATTTGAAATTTTTGTTGTAATAAAACCTAGTTAAACGTGTGGCAATTATCTTCTATTACTGCTGCTGCTGCTGCTACTACTACTACTACTAGAGCTTGTTGAAGTCGCACCTTCATTATTACGGACATTCTTATATGCCTTCAAACCTTCTTTAATTTTGAAAGAATATGGTGATTCAAATTTGTCTGTAAAATACATTTGCAATTCATCTGCTTCGCAAATATCTTCTAAATATTTCTTGACTTGAGCCTTTCTTGTTCTAATATTAGAAACAAGCCTTGTGGTTTCCTCATCTGTTGATACCCCAAGCGCGTCAAAATCTTTAAATTTTTCCAATGAAGCTTGCAACGCATCTGTCCATGCTTCCAAATTATAATGGTTGCATTCCAATAAACTTGCGTATTGTGACTCTTTTTGAACATAATATTTTGCAACATAAATCCATTTCAAAGCATTTCGTACTTCTTTCAATGTCTTAGTAGCATCAATTAACGATTCAGACTGTGCATATGCCGTATTTGAAGTTAAATCTTTTTGCCAATCACTAAATATTTTCATTCTATCGTTTGCATGTCCAACACTTGATTCTTGAAAGTTAAAACGTTCAACGTGAAATTCATATTTCTTCAACGCTTCTTTTTTTGATTCTTCAAAAGTTTTTGCTGCGAACGCAACAGCACTTTCGCCTGTTAATTTCCCAGATTTTCCTAATTCTTCGTATTTTGTGCATGCGTAGAAACCTCCTGTACCATTTCCATGTTCGCTCCATTTTCCTTTACAAAGCCAGCAAAATTGGTATCCGCAACCACCCTTTTCTTTGTAACATGTAACATGCATGCAGCCACCATCTTTCCAAATACGTTTCTTGCATTTAGGGCATGATTTTACATTTTGATCAGTCCATAAATCAGCACGTGTTTTGCCTTTAAATAATTTTCGTTCCTGGACACTCCACGCTTCTGCATTTTCACAACTCAATGGATTATGATCTTCTTTTAAGCACCCCCAACAAAATATATGACCACATGGACAATCAATTTTACGAGTTACTGAGTTTATCTTTGGATAATGAAATACTTGTCCACATCCTTTAGGGCAATAATTAAAACATTTATTTTCATTGACATATGATTGTAAATAAAACTTTTGAAATGACTTTAAAGATGGTGGTGTAGAAACCGCTTTTACCAAATCTTTTGTAATAATTTTTTTACATTGTGGCGATGGACAACATGTAAATACACTGTGTGGACCATTTTGAAATTTACTACCAAGATGGTTTTGCCAACAGGATTTACAATAGTAATGTTTACAAGACAATGCCGCTGTCAATTCTGTACATGGTAATTTCTTTAATTGAGCATATGTTTTTTCACTTCTTGCTCTATCATTATTATTACTAGCGTTGCCATTTATATCTGACAATCTTTTCTTTGCTTTTGCCAAGCCTTTTGCAGGATTTTTAGCCCCTAATTTCTTCAAATGCTTAAAAAAATCGACTTGACGATTATTGAACATCTCCCCACACGCATCATTTAATGAATGTCCCCAATTAGGTACGATAAATAATTCTGATATAGCTTCACATAAATGTAATAATGTATTCATAGGTGACCAATCAGAATTTAACATCGATAAACAAACTGTACCATCATCAGGACTAATATTTGGATGAAACACTTTTTTCGAATCATCAATACATACAACAGATTTAGGTTGTGCAAATGGATATTCACTTACTGGTAATGTTATGGAAAAGCGCGAGACAATGCCGTCCCACATGCCTTTACATTTAACGGTAATTTCAAAAATAGATATATCTTGTTCATTTGGTAAATTCACTTCGAATTTTTTCATCAATTCTTTAAGTTGCCTGTTAATTGCTTTGACACCTTTCGTTGGTTGCACCTTTTTACGACGTTTTTTAAGTGGTTGAGATCCAGTAGTTCGAATACCTTCCTTAACAGCTTGTTTTTGCAATAATTTATCAGGGCATCCATGGCATATTTCACATATACCTTCACTAATCGACGATATTTCATCATCGAAATGTAAAGGACCGGCCTTTGGTAAACCAGCTTTAGAAACTAAGATATCACGATTTTCTTGTATCAATGCATCTGTTGCGCCTCTCCACCAACAATCGATTATATGTTCTGAATTCCAATGATGTGACAATAACAAGGTTGCAGCAAATGACTTTGAAACACCGCAACTATCTATTACTCGCTGAATTTCCCTTTCTTTCAAAGATGGTATTTGATCTTCCTTTAATAATTCATACGAGTCTGTACGTTTTAAACCTTGTGGCTGAAACTTCCCGCCTGTACTACTACTACTGCTTCCGGACTTTGCACCACCACTACTAGAACCACTACGTTTATTGTTATTATCATCATCATCACTATCGTCATCGCTATCATCATCGTTATATTCGTACTCATCCTCCGAGTTCGAATCTTTATATACATACTGTTCACTATTGGTACATTAGAAGTTTATATTTACGTATTGTAATATAGTTTGTTAGTTAAATTTGTATTTTGAAATCAGATTTTATAAACAAAAATAGAGATTATTATAATTCTTGACTTACTCATCATCATACGATTCTTCATCATCGCTTCCAACTGCCATAGAAGCCATAATGCGTTTATTATATTTTTTTACACGCGTAAATTTGGTTGTGTTGGTTTTTTTTCAATAGTTCTTTCTTCTTTTTTATTGTTTTGCTTGTTATCTCCCTCCTCATGAACATGCTTTTTCATTTTCGATTATAAATTATAATAATAAATGGTTTTTTAGTTGTATTGTACTATTATTATTTATATGTTATTTTTTTTTTTGATGATGATGGATGATTTTTTTTTTTTTTTTTTTTTTTTTTTTTTTTTGTTTATTTTTTTTTTTTTTTTTTTTTTGTGCTGGTGTGCTGGTGTACTGTTGCACCTTTTTGTTTCTTTTGGTGTATACCAGGTAATATACTAATATTAATAGGACAATAACAGATGATGGCCACAGCGCCACAGCCCACAGCAAAAGCCATAAGATAAAAAAGACCAACACGAAACACAAGCGCATCAGATGGCATCTGGCGGCACGTCCAGCAGTCGAGTCGTCGAGAGTCGTCGTCAGTATTTAATTGAGAATCCGTCGTCTCAGCTTATTATAGTAGCCACAAGACTTATTATATTCTCGTACATTACATGGTAACATACGAGGACACAGTATAGGGTAAGTATACAGTAGCTAGAGCTAGCACTAGCTCTAGCCAGGCTGGCAGGCTAGAGCGAGTTAGAGTTATAGCTAGAGGCTAGAGCTAGAGGAAAATGGTCACATGCTGCAGTTAGAAGAAAGCAAAATGTAAAAATTAAAAGCGTAATCATACAAAAGGGTGTATAAAAATTACTTTTTGCAAAATATGATTTAATAAGGGAGTGTTATTAATTTACGTTCGAATTTATGATGCTTAACCCACTTCTTCGTAACTATTGATTTTCTTGTCGACTTCAATTTCTAAAGATTCTACTTCAACTCCATTGCTTGCATTAACTTCCTTTGCTTTCTTGGCCTTTTCATTAAATGACAATAATCCCCGTAATTCACATATTTTCTTTCCTTCCTGATTAGTTGTATCTTTCTTCTTAGCTTTATTCTTTAAATCATTCCAATAGTTGTAATTACTAAGTCCAACTTGTAACAATGGATCAAGTTCAACGGCTAATTTAACAGAAGTTTGCCAAAATGGCAATACTATAAATTCAAAGAAACCAACTTGATTTTTTGGCGTATCGGGTTTGCTCCTGTCCATAAATGGCGAAATTGGCATACCTTGTTCTTTTTCTCTGTCACCTTGTCTAAAAAATTCTTCAACAATACGTTCTGTCCATTTTTGATGTAAAGGTAAATCTTTCAGACTGTGACCCACGTCGCAAAGCTTTACAATTGTTTTCATGAAAATCATTGGTTCATCTACAGCAAATTGTGTTGTTTTATTATTTAATGTTTTTAATTGTGCTACAAACGCCATGTGTTGCGCTAAATCTGTTGCTAATATCATATCAATGACGAGGCGGCGAAATTCAGTATAATCTTCATTTGAGAACGGTTTGAAAAAATTTAAACTGTGGCCTATTTCAAATGCAGTGGATGCATGCATATGTTCTAATACAGAACTATCATTGTATGTAATGGCTAGTTTATTTTTACTGCGGACTAAAAAATTGTTTGATACACCTACATGGCCAACATCATGAACTGCAGCCGAGAAAAAGATTGCAAATTTTTCCAAATTGGAAAATGTTCCACCGAATTTCAAGACGTTGACCATGTAGTGTGTTCCATATAGAACATCGGCAGCGTGAATTGAATTGTGATATGGATTGTCCTTGTAAGACTCTTCTATCTTTCCCATAAATTTCATTAGCTTGTTGGCCTCAATATTGAAAGGGTCGCAGATAATATCATTTTGTATAAATACAGTAAAACAAACAGATTGCAATGGATGCCCATTCGAAGCGGTAGCAAGATCAAACATGTCTACACTCCATTGGGATGCATCTTTCATGACGTTTTTTGTCTCGTCGTTTAAATATGCTACAACAAAATTTTTCGTCTCTCTCCGTCGTAGTTGTCTTTTTTTACTACCTGGGCTAGCATCCATACCGCTATCATTGGAAGTTCCATCGCTTTCATTGCTGTCTCTTTTAGCTTGATCGTTGAGATTTGAACGGCGATTCCTATTTGGATCTAATTCCAATAGCCATTTCTTCACAAGATTATCATCAGAAACAAGTGCTAATTCTCGTTCTAAATCTGGCTGATATGCTTGGACATCAGCTTTGGATAAGTCTGTTGCTATTTGCTGCAAAGCACTTCGTTCTGATTCATTTTGGACTATATCGGATAAATCACTTATTTTTCTAATTACACGCTCCAATTTTGATTGAACTTTAACAGCAACTTCAGAGCTTCTATTTCCAGAATGGTTTGCTCTGGAAGCTTTGTCATCATCATGATCTAATTTGAAGTCTCGAAAGCTGCTCATTGATATGTGTCTAATCATCACAGATCTTAATGCGTTTGTTCTACGTGAAGCTTCTGTAATAGTGGATACTGTTATTCGTTGATTTTGATCCCATTTATGTGCGACGAAGCATAGTACCAAAAATATACTAATTTCAATTAATAAGTCACCTACGGGTATTTCCGCAGCATTAGTAATACTATAAGAAAAACATAATAAAACGATATAAAGTATTTCGCATAATACCGCAGCAAGCGTTGCCCACAAAACACCTATTTCACATATCATACCAGATAGCAAGGCATAGGTTGGAAGAAAGTTGTCGTTCGTATCGAAAACTCGAGATACAAATGCATTAACTAAAACAATACTGGACAGCTTTGGATCTAACTTCAAGGATGACTGAAAAGGTTTACTTGTATATTGGGATATTTCAACTGCTGACAGACCGTTAATAGTAGTATCTGTAAGATTCCAATTTTGGTAAAATAAACTAACGTCGTTTACATTAGAATATACTGCGAGTTCCCTTTTCTGGAAATAATATATAATTGCGGTAATAGCGTTCATAGCGATGAACATGGTAGTACATTCTTTCCACTTTGTTGGAAAGAAATGCATACAAGGCAATAAAATTAACGGTATAAACGTACAAATCACTCTTATTGTACGTATAGTTTGCAAATCAGTATGTGCGAGTCCACTACTTCCAAACCATCGAATAACAGTATATGTAGCATGGGCTAATCCAGCTACTGCACAAAACAGCATCGCCCGTGGCCGTATATGCAGCTCTCCATATTTTTGATATTCAGCTTCTCTTTCAGGGGATATAAAACGATTCGATACTAAGTGTATCCCTTTTTGTGTTGCATCTTTCAACAGCAAATTCCAAGAGTCCCGTACATATCTAGAAACACGGCTTGCCATGACAATATTTTTAATATATTACCCACTATCTTCTTTCAACTGTATAAGTAAAGGTTATATATTTTAGAAATGAGATACGCAGTTGTGTGTATTATGTATATTAATATTAAATTCCATTATACTTTACTGATTTTATACTGTACATTATTGCATTATTTTAATAAATTCAGCAGAAGAGGAGAGAAATATATTATACCTCTATTTGCAGATAGCTTTTTTACCTTTTACTTCTGTGGTGTCCAGAGTTGTTGTGCACGTGGTGTGCGGTGTGGTGGTGGTGCTCAGTGGCTCTCCACTCTCTGTGGACAGTTGTTATGTTGATGTTATACGAGGCCTCGTATGTTATTACGTTATACCAGGTAAAAATATATGCACGATAATACACTAGCTCTGTAATACTATGATTTGTACTATACTACTATACTACTACTACTATACTAAACTAAAAAAGGCTGTGGTTGTCCTGTTGTCTGTATAGTATCCTGGTTGTCAGAAGATCCAAAACCACAAAATGGCTTTCAGTTGTTGTGCTGATGTTAACCTGGATAACACATAGAAATAGCATTAGGCGTAAAAATCAACTTAGATAAAATTGAAATTGTTTTTATTTTTTTTATAATAATAGCGCTGGATAGACTATATATTATATTCAAGTATTTTTTTAGTTTTTACACACACACGGCTAATCTCCGATTATTATATTACTTCGTATATTTTTTTATATATTATAATATATATATATAATATTATATTATATAATATGACATATTACACATTTTAATAATATGATATTATGTACATTGAGATGTATTTTAATCTTTTGTAGTACGACAAAGTCGTAAAACACGAGAGAACAACACACCTAATCATCATCATCATCGTCATCGTCATCATCTATTATCTTTGCAGCTACTTTTTGTTTTTTTCGCACTGGTTGTTTAACTATTTCTTCGTCGTCGTCGTCGTCGTCGTCGTCGTCATCATCATCATCATCATCTTCCAATGGCCTTTTTGCTGATTTTGTTGTGGTGGTAGCAGTAGTCGTCGTAGTAGTAGTTGTTGTGGTGGCTGGCGCTTTTTTCTCTTTATCATCATCCTGTTCTTCATCATCCTCTTCCTCCATAACATCTTCCTTTGCTGCGTTTCGTTGTGCTGCACGTTCTGCTCTGGATTGTTTATTGTTGTTGTTGTTACTCAATGTTCTTCCAGCATCCCATTCTTCCTCTTCGTCGTCGTCATCATCAGATGGAGAATCATTATCTTCTTCCAAATAATTTGCCGATAAAGGGCCACTATTAGCATATTCATCAAACCTATCTACTTTCGATCTACGTCTTTGTCGTTCCAATGCTTGTATTTCCTTCTCCTCTGCTTTCCATCTATCTTCATCGTCTTTCTCTGGATCAGTAATTGTCACTGTGCGCTTAATTAAGTCTTGTTTACTCTTTTTCTTCGCGCGTGATTTTTGTTGTAAACGTACTAATTCTTTATGCGATTTGCTATTTACACTGGATGGTTTCACGGACCAACGGGATTTTACATAATCACCAGCACATTCAAGGACCGTATCAGCTTCAGCATCAGGTGGTTTGTTCATGACTTGCTTATATACCCAATGTTGATGCTGCGGTAATGGTTTGACATCGATATCTAAAAGCTCGTTCCCAATTTGTATCGATTTGGTACCATCGCTCCATGATATGATTCTTGCATTACTTTCAGTTACTTTATTGCCTTTTTCATCCATAGCAATTGTACCATCTTTATTTTTTTTATATCGCCAACGTATAATATTTAAATATCTTTTGTTCCCATGTTCATCCGTATTCCATGTAGCATCCGCCGTTTTGTCAAAATTTTCCGAGTCGTATCCTTTTGTTTGTATGCCAACCAATCGACTTGTACGGATCATATTAATATCACCAGAAATTTCAAAACGTGGTGGCAAAAATAAATTCTCAGTGGGTCTATGAATATTTTTCTTATTTTGTCCTAAATTATTATTTTTACTATCATTTCTTGAGCTACTATCATCAACCTCACCAGTACGTGTTTTAACAGTAGATTTGATATCATTATCCTCATCACTATCATCAGAAGAACTGTCATCATCATCGTCGTCATCACTACCACTACCAAATAAATCATCCATATCGTCCTCTTTCTTCTCTGTAGTAGTATCAGCCTTTGGTTTAAGTTCACTACTACCACCATTTGTTGTTGTTTGTTCTACTGCTACTTCTTCATTATCATCATCAGAAGACGAAGAATCATCCGATCCAGAAAATAACGATTCTTCTTTTTCCATTTCTTTTGCTTGCTCTTCCGCCATGATTATTGGTCTTTTCCTATAAGTACTTTTACTATGTAATATTTTGTTAGTAAATATCCATTCACACTTTCTATTATTATACTATATATATAAGTATATATAACATGTACATCATATAATAATAATTATTAAATTAATCTTATTGGTGATCATCAATTAATTCATTTTTTGTTGTTGATTTTTTGGGCACTTGGCATACCAGGCATATACCAGGCGGGCATACCAGCATACCAGCATACCACAGCATACGCACATACCACTTTAACTTTTTCTTTTTTGCCACAGTTTGTGTGGTGGGCGGCGGAAGTGGTGAAAAAATAAATAAAAAATGAATTTTGAATGGAAGAATTTTTTACTATAGTAATAGGTGCTCTGTGCCTACAGTATTATATTTCCCTTATTTATTAGTCTACCTGGTATAATAAATATAATTTTTAGATAATAAATTATCCATAAATCTATTATTTATTAGTTTTTAAAACATAAAATGATATGATAAAACAGAAAAGATCAATGTAATATCCGTACGAGATAATTTATAATAACATATAATTCCATACTTAGTGCCAATTAGTATTATAAATACAACGTTTTACCAAAAACAACACTTTTAATTCTATTTATAGAAATATATATAGTATATAGTATAGTATATATCCTTCAAGAATGAAAAAACGTTTAGCACAACAATCCTTTGGTGGTAGCTCGTCTGTGCCACCGAGTAAAAAATCCAAATATGGTGCAGAACAACAACCAGCAACAAATGAACATGGACTTGAATTTGTAAAGGAAAGAAAATTGGAAGCATTGCAAAGTACGTTTAAGCAGAAGCAAATTGAAATACGTACGTTGCGTGTTGAAGCAGCGAAAGAGAAATTAGAAAGTAACAATGCTCAAGCATCATTAAGTGCGTTTAGTAGGCAATGGGATGTTTTGAATCACGACTTATCAACTATGGCGGAAAGACTAGGAATTGACAAGGCAAAAGCTGCAAAACCAGTTGTAAATTCGATATTAAAGGATTATTTTAAAGCAGGTGTTGAAAATAGTGAAGCACACACAACAAATTTTTCATCGAAACTTCATTACATAGTGAAATTATTAGGTTTACCAGATGATGATGACGACGACGAAGATGATGATATGGACGGTAGTAGTAGTAGTAAAAAGAAAAAAGGTAAAAAGAAAAATGGTGGCAAGGATGAGGAAGAATTTGAAAAAATCAAACAAAATGCTGAAATTAGTTCACGCTTGATTAGTAAGCAAATGGACAATGTTACGCAGAAAAAATTAGCGACAACACGACAATTGATTGAAAACATAATGAATACTATTGAAGGTAAGAATAATTCAAAAAGTATATCTTCAAATGAATTGATCTTAACTTTAGAAACAAAGGAAAAAGAATTAATAACACGTTTACATGCGTTGGAAGATGTTAATGCTAAATCTGCATTGGAATTGAAGCAATTAATTACAAAGAATGAAATGGAAAAAGATATTAATCAACGTTTATTATGGAGGATTCAACGTTATATTAATAATGGTAGTGACAATAGTAAAAATAATACGAGCAGTGGTTCATCCTCCTCCTTCTCATCAACAACTACTATAACTAAAACGGAATCTAATAATAATAATAATAATAATAGCGAGGATCAAGGAGAATTACAAAATCAATTAAATCAATTAAAGAAAGAGAAGAATAATGAATTGAATTTATTGAAAAGTAATCTGGATCAAATTAAGAAAATAAGTGATGATCGTGAAAGTCAAATTGAGACTTTAACTAAGAGTTTGGTTGAATTAAAAAATGTTATACGAAAATTAAGAAGTGATAGTCTTGGAGAAAAAGATGAATTAATTCAATTACGTGACTCAAAAAATAAATATCAAAATGATTTGAATAAGTTATCCGAGGAATTGAATTTAGAAAAAAAAGCTATTGCTAATTTACGAAAAGATTATGATATGAAAATTCGAAACTTTAATGAAGATCTGAACAACCAAGCTACAAAAGACCGTGATTCTGCACAGAAATATACTAAATATGCAGATGAATTAAAAATTAAATTGAGTGAAGAACAACAAAAAAATAAACTTTTATCTTCCTTAGAAGAGCAAATACAAACGCAAAAGCAATTGTTGCAAGGAAACGAAGCTGCAAAAGCACGTGTTGAAAAGTTATTAACAATCGTTGAAAGTAAAAACAAAGATGAAGAGACGAAGGCATTATATGATGAGCTTGCAGAAGTTGAGAAAGCATATGGGGAACAAGAAGAATTGAATGGTAAATTGTCTGAAGAATTGACAGAGACAAAACGAACTAATCTCAAATTGCATTCAGAGAAAAAAAAAGCTGAACAAAAGGCAAATATCGAAAAGCAAAAAAATGATTTATTGCAACATGAAGTAGCAGTGCTAAAGAAAAAGCAGATACCACTTGAAAACCGTATATCAGATCTAGATCGTAGTTTTAAACAATTAGAACAGACAAATTTAGATAATCAAGGAAAATTAGCAATGGTTGAAAAAAAAAATAAGGAATTAATAGCAATACATGGAGATGGTGATAATAGTAATAATAGCACAGGAGGTATGCAAGGGGAAGAACTTAGAAAAGAAAATGACTCATTGACACAATCGTTGCAAACAAAAGAGACGGAAAATAAACGATTACTTGAAAAAATTAGTATATTGGAGAAGAAGAATTCAACATTAAAAAGTGAAAATAAAAGTTTAGTAAAGCAAAATGGTGGTGGGACAAAGTCAGCTCAAACATTAGCAACTATTTTGAAAGCATTGCATTGTACGATGGATCAAAGTTTACCAAGAAATTGTGTTATACGTCGATGTGGACATACATTTTCAGAAATAAAATTGATGGAAGCATATAATAGTAGAAGGAGAAAATGTCCTGAATGTGGTATTAAATTTGATATGACAGATGTTATCAAGTTCAATGCATTTATATAAAAATAAAACATGTGTGCGTGCGTGTATTAGGTATTTAATATATATTAAGCATATCATATTTAATTCGTATATGAACTATGATATCATACATTAATATGATATACTAAAATATTATGGTGTCATGTGTTTTAAACACACACATGATGTGTGTGCTCTCACTCTCTCTCTTCACTCTTTTACAAAGTCGTACACATTTGATGTGCATCATTAATAAATACAAATATATAAAATATATACAGTACGATCGTATTAGCTTGCGGCGGCGGATGAGAGCTTTATTATAGTAAGAAATAAATCCTTTTCTTAGATTGACTATTGAGCATATATATCATATATAAAAGAGAGATATGCAGTATGAATAAATCAATACATCACATATTCCTTTAGGAAGGGCAATTAAAATTTATTTGACATCTTTGTATATCTTTACATAAAGGATTTTGAGTTGCTTCACTTTCAAGTGATTTAATATCACTTGGATTATTGCATTCATTTGGTATGCAGTTTAAAAACAAATTGCGTACTGATAATGTTTTTGTTTCATCAGTAAGATATTCATTGCTTGGACAAATAACTCCACCAGCTTTATTACATTGCGCATTTAAAGCCTCAACGTCTACCCATGTTGAGTTACAACTACAGGAGCTAGTTGGTGTTTCATGTTTTAACAATGCTTGTGAATATGCCATAACACATTTATCTGTAGCACAATTATATGCACTTTTGTTATTATGATTTTCTATAGCCCAATGACCAACAAAATTATTAAAATCTTTGTCTTTTGAGAGAATATTCATCGCACTACAACATTTTGTGGACGCGTGACAAGGAATTTGTGCATTTGTTTGAAAATCAATAATAATGCAAAAAAGTATTGTAAGAAGTAATATTATTACAGCTGTAATACGACTATAATTGGATTTTATCATTTTATATATCTATGCAATACATATATGTATATATATATATATATATTGATTTCTATATTGTTTTTATTTTTTCTACATCTCTTTTTTTCACTGATAATTACTGTCTTTTTCCTTTTTTTCTTTTTTTCTCTGAAATGCATGCTGAAATTATTATCGTTATAGGAATGAAGAAGATTTATTTTTGATGTGTGGCGCGTGCATGTGGCATCATTATCATGTGTGTATAATACAAATACTTTTCGATGAACATGAGCCACCTCACCACACCACACCACACCCCTGTCTCATTCACACCACCTTAACAAATGTGAAATAGGTGAAAAAAAAAATGAAAAAAATGAAATAATATGACGAAAAAGGCGATATTTTTAATATATGTTTCCCTTAATATTAACTTTTTCGTCATATTATTTCATTTTATTGATTTTTTTTCACATATTTCACCTATTTCACATTTGTTAAGGTGGTGTGAATGAGTCAGGGGTGTGGTGTGTGGTGAGGTGGCCCATGTTCATCGAAAAGTATTCATAATAAATAGTATACCACATACAAAACAAAATCAAAAAATGTAAAATAGTACATATGAATATATATATATACTTTATAAATATCAAGTATACCATATATATTTGCATGGTATAATAGATTATTGTAAAAGAGTATGACGTCTTACAAAGTATCAAGTGATGTTGATGTAGAAGAAAGACAAGTTAACGATAGTAGTGATGACAAAGAAGAAAATTTAATATTTGAAGATTTGCCAAAACTATTACAATTTGGTATCAACTATTCTTTCCACGGAAATATATGTGTTAAATTTGTTGCTGTAATTTCGTGGTTTACTTTCATGGCTATCATGTCCTTTCTAGTTTTTGGACTTGGAATTTTCGATAATTTGTATTTTGGTTTTATTTTTTTTCCATTGTTGTTACATTGTGGTTATGCTTTTTTTGGGCATACCAATGAATGTTTTAAATATAAACAAACAAATTCTCTGTTATTTGACATTATTGGATCTGATAAAAAAATTGCAATAAAAATTACAAAATTTTATAAATATTTAACACTTTTCTTCATAAACATATGCGTTGTACTGATAATAATAGTAGGCGTTTTTATAATGCCCGCATATTGTGCAAGGGCTGGGATTGAGGGCGTGTTGGCATTTGTTTTCATACTCTTAGGTTCTCTAGCGGATGTATGTTGGTCCATATCATTTAATCTCGGTGTCGGCTTAGACATTGCTGTCTTGTTTTTTTACAAGGATTATCGTGTTAAATGTTTACGATCATATTTAGATTCAGTACGAGATACTTTATTAAAATTAAAGGATAACGATGATAATATCATTGAAGTCGATCTGTTAAGTAAATTAAGAAAAGAACAAAGTAATATTGAAAAAATGGCAACAAAATATAATATTGCTTACAGTAAATATTATGGAAATCAAACCACAACATATTTTATATGGACGTTTGTCCCATTAGCAACAACATTTTTGACAAAAAATTTGTTTGGCGTAATATTCTGCTGTGTCGTGGGCATATCGTTTTTACCGTTTGTATTCGGTGATTTATGGTTATGTGCTATTGTAAATGTTGAATGGAACAAAGCAATTAAAAAGAAATTAAAAGGTTGGGATTTAGCACCAATAATTAAAAAAATTTTTGGAAACGTTAGTGAATTTGAATCCTATTTGCATTCACATGAAGCTGGATTTTCAACTGTATTTGGTGTTCCTATAACGTTTGATTTATTAAAAAAAATTGTTGGATTAGTCTGTTCTGCTTTTAGTTTATTAATGTATCTAATTGCCAGAAATGAATTTCAAAAAGCGTTGTAAAGATAAGGAATAAGTAGTATACACAAATATATAGAAAAATAAAATATATAATATTATATATATATGATATAAAAGGCGAGAGGGATGTAAACGTGTAGACTTTAAAACATTACCAGGTATATTCGTATATTTTAGTCTGGAAAAAGTAATATTCTTCTTAAATTTAGATTATAATGCCTATCTTAATCTATAATTTAGTTGCTTTCCTATATTCCCTGGTATTCTAGAACCACCTATAGAAGAACTGCAACAACTCCCAGAACTTACATTTTGTTTTGTCGAGGAGATCAGCACATAAGGGGGGATAATTTAGTACTTGGTAGTATAATAAACAGTAGCTATGATTATCACTTTTTCCAGCCTGATTAAAAATAATTTCAGCAAAAACTACCTGTAAAACATTAGAATCTCAAATTATATACACAGTATAATGATACAACTATGTTATTCCTTTATATATATCTATGCTGAAACAAAACAAAACATAATACGGTTTTGTATAAGAAATAAATATGTCACATACAACAAGAAGACATTGATTAAATTTATGAAAAGAAAATTGACAAAGAAACTACTACAACAATAATAATAGTAAGAATGGATACCATGTACGATCCACCATCTGGGATCGTTGATGGAGGTAGTAAAAAAAATAAAAATATCATGCAATATAAATATGACGAATCATCTGGTAGAGTTAGGAGAGTATCACAACAAGAAAGGGAAAGAGTGTGTGGAGTAAAGAAGAAATACCTGTATCTTGGTACAGGCTTCTTTATACTCATGGGTGTTCTTGCCGGTGTATTAGTTGCATTTCACGTAGATATACCGATAGATCAAGGTGCTCCTGCTGCTGTTAGTACGTATAAATTATGCAAAACCGATAAGGACTGCCTTGGTGATTTAGAGTGCTTTTTGTCAGACGATGTTATAGAAGATGAAAGTGAACGAGCAAAAGAGTATCATGGTCAATGTTTAAAGCCAACTGAAACAATAAGGCATTGTAAAAAAAGCACAGATTGCACCAAAGGGTATGTTTGTACTATTGATAACGAAAACTTTCGCGGTATGTGTGCGAAACAACCTGCTATGGAAGAAACACCATCAATGAACATTGACTTTGTACAAAAACTAAGTAGTAATCCTGAAAGGAGGCGCCTTGGTGCGTCTGGACAAGTATGTTGTAATGCATATATTGCTTCATGTTTAGCATGTTCCAATGGTCAATCTGTGGAAGAATATTGTGCAGAGAATATGCATGGTGATGTACCAGGTTGTCCAGAACATCATCATCACCATCATGACCACGAGGAAGGAAAAGTGACGAAAACAATTGAAGAAAAAATACATCATCACCATGACCATCGATTGAATGTACATGAGGAACATCATGATCATGACCATACGGAAACGGTAAAAACACATTCCAATGGTATAGTTAGTAAAGAAAAGCAGCGTTGGAAAAGCGAAGGCATAATGCATCCATACAATCCATCTGGTGATCATGATGACGGTGTTTGTGGAGCAGCAAAGAAACCACGTCAATTCCTAGATGAAAATGGTAATAAAGTTAAGCATAGCAATGGAAGAAGATTAGCTTCCATCGGTTCACAATGTGCATACCATCAATGCGATATTCCAGAAAATCGTGATAAATTTTTGAACGTGAAGCTTACCAGCACAATACCTGTGGAATATTACGTAGTAACAGATGAAAATGGAAATTATCCATCTCGTCGAGTCGAAGCAGATTTTGCGGACTCAATAGATTTGTTAAATCAAAAATACGGTCCAATGGGTTTGGAATTCAATGGTGAAATCAAAGGTATAAAAAACAATGATTTGTTCATGATGAATGTTGGCGCAATCGACTCGTGGAAAAGCAAATTAGAAGGCACAATGGTGCAAGATATATTAATTGAAAAAGGCTTCAATGCTCAAAAAACCTTGTTTCCAGTGAAACCACTTAGTGTTATGAAAGGTAAATACGATTGGCAATATTTACGAACAGGGGATACGTTGCAGATACACCGTTCTGTTGAAGAAGGTTTCGCTGCAGATGAGTTAATGGAGGAAGGTTTGATTGAAACTAAAGCGGCTGATGAAATGAAAAAAGATGAAAGTAAACATGGAAAAAGAAGTAGAATGTTGCGTCAAGCAACGTACGGCTATGACCAGCCACGCACATACAATCGGGAAAGACATTCATATAATGGCCCAGCATCTTCTTCATATGGTAACCAGCGACGACAATATTACCAACCACGCCCATATAATCGAAGAAGTCATCCATATTGGGGTCCAGCACCAAGGCAAAGACGACCAAGCTATGGAAGTCGTTATTCTCGTCGTAGTCGACAATATCGCAAAATTATAAAATCATATAAGAAGGATAAGCTGCGGTTAAAGCATAAATTAACTAGGATGTTTATTAAATTATTTTTGGATGAACGTAAAGAAAAAGAGACAACCGTGGAGGAGCCGGAAGAAGCAACTACCACAACAACAGTTCTAGAGAAAGAAGCTTCTCCGCCAGCAGTAGGAAATACAGATGCAAATTCAGATACATTTTCAGATGCATTCACAATTTATGTATATAAATGTACAACATGTAAGATAGTAGAGGAGTTATGTCCAATAGTTTCTAGTGAGACACCAACATGTGAAGTGGTTGATAAGGTCGAAAAAACATTTGCTGAATTAGAAAATTCGGCATATGAATTCAAGCCACAAGGAACTGGTTGGTATGCAATACAATTAGATTTTAGTAAATCTGGACCAACTACTGAACAGAAAGTATTACAATTGAATGTGAAGATGGATGGTTCGTACATGTCAACTGAAGATATTTTTGAAAAAATGGGTACACGTAAAAAGGAAACGAATGCTTTACAATTTTACATATTCAATGTTGCTGTTGATAAATATTTAGGATGGGCATTTCCACCTGCTCATGCAACTGACTTGGAACTTGGCACCGTTGTAATCAACAATTATAGGTTAACGAAAGGATCATCAACGCTACCACATGAATTAGGTCATAGTCTTGGATTATGGCATACCTTCCATGGTACACACGAACAAGGTGTATATGATGAAAATGGTGATGTAGTTTTCGATGGCGAAACAAAAGAACAAGTTAAAAAACGTAACAATCAATTTGAACAGCTTTTGAAGAAAAAAACGAAAGTAGGAAATTTGAAAAAAGCTAGAGCATTAGCCGCCAAAGGTTTCAAGAATTTGAAAAACGAAATGAAAGAAAATCCATTAGAATTTATTGCTGATCAAGGCAGTTGCCCGGTTTGTGTTGAGTCACCAGGGGCGCCAGATAGTTACCGTGATCGTGTTGGTGATTTTTGTTCTGATACAAGACCAATTCCAAAACAATTCCAATGTGAAAATCCGTCTTCTGATGGCATTTGCGGTAGCAATTGGGGTGAAACACCATACAACAACATCATGTCGTATGGAAAGGATACATGTCGCGAAGTCTTTACGGCGCAGCAAAAGGCAAGAATGCTTTGCTACATTCACACAGTTCCAAAATTAGCCAAAATGATGAATTTAAAAGTAGTAGAAAATGTTGGAGCTTTTACATCGAGCGAAAGTGCTCTTGATGTAGCAGCATTTGATGCATTGGTTGATGACATTGATGAAGTTGGACATCCATTTGGTAGTGATGAAGGTCGTAGTGTTGAAAGGTCAGGTAAAAAGAATGTGGCAAAAGCTTTCCCAAACCATTGGGGGCAGCCACCATTGATGCAAACTAGAGATTTGGTTAAATTACCTAAGGAATATGGTTATGGAAGTAGCACTTTGAAACATTGGATTATGAAAAATATGGAGAAGGATGGCAATCCGATTGTATAATAAAAACGTTTTTATATTTTTTAAATATTTTTTTATTATATATCATATCTCTCTCTAGAATATATTCGTGTGCGTATATCTGAGTATATTTTTAAAAAAAATATTTTTTTACCCCCTGAAAATTATTATAACCTTAGATTTTAACCATCATTATAATATGCATAATGTACAAATTATATCATACGAGTACGCGTATGATATTAAAAATACACTCACGTAAAAAAAATAGTTTTTTTTAGTATTACGGTACGAAGCTTCGTATCATAATACGAACCGTCGTATATTTTTCAATGTAATTTTTTTTAAGCTGTCCATTCTGTCGCTCTCCATATCTTTTATTAACTCTGTGGTGTTGTTCTATAATATTTTTTCTCCCCATCCCATACCATACTCTTTTATCCTCGCATATCATATACACTGTACTTCGTACGAATTCGTATCATAAGTTATCCCTTCCTAATCTTGCCAATCTCTCTGCATATGACTCCATTTTATTGTCTTCAGCCGTTTTTAATGCTTTTTTCTTAACAGCTGCAAGAGACTCTGCGTGTAATTTTTTTCTTTCTTCTTCTTCTTTCTCTTTTTTAGCTCGGAAATGTTCTTCCATTGCGGGTCGATGAAAAATTATTTCAGGAAAATTTTTATCACGTTCTAATTTTTTTTTAAGAAACAATCCTTTAATTCTACTTTGTAAAACCTTTCCAGGTACAGGGTATGGTAAAACAGCGAATAATGAAGCCAATAATTTAGGCTTTGTTATGTAAACTCTTTTTGATACAAGCTTGATTATCTTGTTATCAATTTTGACAAGTTTCGCTTCTTCCCTAGCTAATTTTTTTAAATGTCTTACATATACGCGTACTAAGCGATCTTCTTCTTCCATCAGCTCAGTGTCCTTGCGTTCTTTTTCTCGTTGCCTTGCTAGTCTTAATTTTTCAGCTTCTCTCATAAAATATGATTCGAACGATCTACTTTCTTCATCTGCGATTCTCATCCAACGATTTTCACGTGCTGGTGAACCAGCTGCCATTGCTTTCTTCTTTAATTCTTTCTTGCGCTTAACTTCAGCTTCATGATGTATAACTTTTAAACGTTCTTCTTCTTGTTTCTCGCTTTCAATTGCATGTTTTTTCCGTAGTTTAATTTCTTGTTTCTTC
>JACLAD010016585.1_pt1 | contig 22621 bp, 25 predicted proteins | sample 8027901 | NCBI WGS metagenome assembly JACLAD01 (sample SAMN15725071, study PRJNA655200) | protist metagenome | isolation source: fluorescence activated cell sorting (FACS) single amplified genomes of... | place: Spain: Blaines Bay Microbial Observatory, Mediterranean Sea | collected 2016-07-05 | reverse complement strand
GACAGCGGATCCGTTGACGTGCCCCGATGGCATGCTCCCGGCCGGGGGGAACTGACCCGGCAAACGGGATCTGGGTCCATGGCGGAAAGCCGGAAACAAACCGCCTGAAATCACGCGGGCATTCAGTGTCGCGCCAGGGCCTGCAGCAAGAGGAAAGCCCGCAAAGGCAGACAGCCTCGCCCTCCAGGACAACCGCTCCCACTGACTAGTAGATGTCTGCAATTCATTTTGGGCGGCTGGACGAGCAGGCTGCCCTTCGGAGGGTCCAGGTCCGTAGCTCCTTCGCCCTATTCCCTGTGTTCACCGGGCTCGGGCGGCAGGAGGCCTTTTCGGACCTGCAGGGCATATGTTGAACCGCCCTATCTGAAGAGGAAGCAGGGGCAGAGTCTCCCCAAACACCGATCGTGTCTCACCGACCGGTATAAGCGCCGGCTTTTGGGGAGGTCCGGTTTGGTCATTGAGCCAGCGAAAGCCTTTTCACCCCACGCCCGTCCAACGTCGTTGAGAGCGTCCTCTAAAATATCCGCGGGCCAGCCGGGGGCTCATGGACCTGCTGGTGCAAGCCGATGTCACCAGATTGGCCCGGCACACCGGTGGCGCCTCCTGCATGCCCGTCCGGTCCATCTCACGCGTAGCCCTCCTGAGCAATCCGGGTGACGTAGGAGGCTACTGCCTCGACGCGATCCTCCCGCAGCAGGTCCGCCGCGGTTCGGCCACCGAAGGACGCGAGGGGCCATGTCGAAACCCCAGCATAGGCTTCAGAAAATGAGCCAGCCCATGGGACGACCTGCACGAGGACTTCAATCAGATCCCTGAGTCTGCGCTGCGTTTCCGGCGTTTCCAGCCGTGCACGCTCACTCAGCGCTTCCTCCGGCTGGTCGAGAACGAGCGCGAGTTCGGCCCTGCTCAGGCCGAGCACTTCGAGACGGTCATCGATGTCAACCTTGCCATTGGGCCGTATCAGATCTTGCGCGCTCGGGAACGGGGGGAACGGGTCAGCCATGCCGAGAAGCATAGGCTCGTTTTGCGGCATGCGCAGCCAGCTGCAGAAATCAGCTGATACCACCTTGTCTCGGCCGAGCATGGCTCCGTCAGGCAGACAGGCCATGCCGCACAGGCTGCGACCGCATAAAAATCTTCTCCCCAATTCAAGTCATTGAAATCTAATAGCTAATTAGGAACAAACCCGCTTCTGGGTTTGGGCTCTCGGATCAATTTCCCCCTCGCAGACAACGAGGGACACGATCCATGACCACCAAGAGCAAACCCGCCGGCACCTCCTACGTTTCCACCGCCGCGGAGATGAGCCAGTATTACACCAACACGCAGCTTGCGGCTGCCTACGTGGAGCGGGTTCTGGCGCGCTACGTCGCCAACCCTTTCGACACCATCATCGAACCCTCCGCCGGCACCGGCGCCTTTTCACGCCATCTCGGGCCCAACTGCATCGCGCTCGACCTCGATCCGAAGGCGCCGGGCATCATCGATGCCGACTTCCTGAGCTGGTCGCCCACGGGCCCCCTGGGCCGCACCCTGATCATCGGCAATCCACCCTTCCGCAACAATACGGCACTCGCTTTTCTGAACCATGCAGCCAGCCTCGCCGACGTCGTCGCACTCATCCTGCCAGCGTCGTTTTGCAAGATGACCATGCAGAACCGCGTCGACACGCGCCTGCACCTCGTGCACGAGGAGGAGGTGCCGCAGGATGCCTTCATCTACGAAGGCAAGACCGTTCATGTCCCTTGTGTGCTGCAGATCTGGGAGCGCCGCTCGGAACCACGCCAGTTGCATGCGCTCGAGACTGAGCATCCGCATTTCGAACGCTGCAGCCAAGCCGAAGCGGATCTCGTGATCCGGCGCGTGGGCGCGCATGCCGGTCAGCTGAAGCCGGTCGACCAGAACTGGAGCCCGCAGTCCAACATCTTTCTGCGGGCCACCGGCTGCAACCCGAAGGCGCTGGAGGAGCGTTTCGCGCGTCTCGATATGTCGAAGCATGCCCGCAACGGCGCCGGCGGCGGTTCGATCAACATGAGCGAGATCATCGAACTTTACGTAGCGGCTTTGGCCGAGGAAGCTCGGACCGTAACTGCTGACCCCGCAGTGTCGATGCCGCGGCAGATCGCACAGGAGGTGCCCGCCGCCCCTGAAACACAGTCGGTCGATGAGGCTGACAGGGCCGCGCAGCAGGCAACGCCCGGCGCGCCGGCACATTGTGAGCCCAACGACGGCGTGACTGCGACTGCGGCTGGGGGGAAGCGCAACATGCCCGAAGCCGACGCCGCTGTGCTGTTCGACCGGGTGGTCATTGATGACATTGCCGGAGGTGCACCGACCCGGGAGGCCATCGCGCGTTTCAATTCAGCCGCGGCGGAAGCACAGTCCATCACGATCACGGTGCCGCTCAGCTTCCGGAAGACGAGCGTGCAGAACCAGCTCGACTCGGCCTTCCACCTTGTCGATGACATCGAGGCCACGGTGCAGATGGTGGGATCCAACGGTCGGCCGCGCGAGCGGCGCTGCGCGATCCAGATCTGGGAGCGTCGCGCCAAGCCGCGACCACGGCCTGCACTGGAAACGCGGCATCCTGACTACGAGTTCTGCAGCCGGGCCGAGGCCGACTTTGCGATCCAGCGCGTGGGTGGACGTGCCGGTCGGCTGAAGATGCTCGATGACGCCGGGAGCGCGCAGTCCCATCTGTTCCTGCGTGCCATGGCCTGCAGCCCAGCTGAGCTGTGGGCCCGCTTCGACGTCATCGATTTCGATATGGTGCGGCACAACACCGCCGCCGTGCCGTCGATCGCGAAGTCGGAACTCGTGGCCCTGTATGACGCCAGCCGCAGGCTTTGCCATACCGCAGATGACCAGGTCAGGACGCGCGAGACCTGCTCCTGCGGCGCCGAGGAGGTGGCGAGTGGTTGAAAACAAGGTCAGGGAGATTGAGACGAATGTGGAGGCTGTTCTCAGCCTCCGCACTACCGCTTCTCAGTGTCAATTACTTCACCAAGAATGATGCCGACCGTTCTTCAGTAATACCCCGATATGAACCTCTGTGGGTTATCGTAGAAGGCTTCGATCTCGACCTCACAAAAGACCCTTCTCAGAGCCCGGACAATTCCGCGAGGGGGGCCGCCCCGGGTGACGAACCTGATGGTTCCCGTGTCTTTTTTGTGATGAACCTTTGCATGAATAGCATTGCTTTCAGATCCCCAGAAGGTCGCCGCCCATTCTGCATGAGTTTGATATGGCTGACTGTCGAATTCAGCCGCCTCCTCTGCCGTGAAAGGGCGCTCTTCGATGACGCCTGACAGTTCGTCGCGACGTTTATACGAGTTAGCATGGACGACATGCTGCCCGTCGACAACGAATGTCACGTATTTCCGTTCGTTGAGGTGACTCAGGATATCGGGAGACCGAATGATGTAATCAAAATCGACGGGTCCGTTCGGGCCGGAAAGATACTGGTAGAAGGCGTGGATATCCATGGTATTCTTGAATGAGACGTCCAGCCGGTTATTGTATGTGAGCATGATGAATTTGTTTCCTTGCAGCATTCAGCCGATCTGGCGGCTTGGTTTCAGGCGTCATTGCCTGGCAAGGAGAAGATTGGTCGTTCGCTCGAAGCGAAAAACTTTTTTGGGGGTTTGCGGCTCTACAAAGGAAATGCTTCCCGATCTTCCGAACCGAGCTGTCTGTCCCACCAAGTATGTTTTCCGAGATAGGTGCCTTGGCCCGGGCGTTCCGAGGAAAATTCCCGTTTCCAACGCAGGCTGACGTCAAGCGAAACCGGACGTGTCATAGCCAAGCTCTTACCCCCTCCTCATGTTTCAGGGGCGTTCGCAAGGCATGTCGATGTCAGCCGCCGCCTTGGTTTGCTGCCTTACGCGTAACCGCTGAGGGCAATGCGGGAAACATAGAACCTGATGGCTTCGGCGCGTCCTTCTCGGACCAGATCCGCCGCGGTCCGGCCACCGAAAGATGGCAGGGGCTGCGTCGAGAACCAAGCGAACGCCCGGGAGAGGGATCCGGCCCACGGCGTGACCCGCACGAGGATCTCAACCAAATCCCGAAGTCTTTGTTGCGAGACCTCCGACGACAGACGCTGGGCCGTGGACAAGGACCCCGGCGACATGCCGAGCACGCATGCAAGTTCGGTCCTGGTCAGGTGCAGCGCTTCGAGGAGCGCGTCGAGCGCCACCGTGCCATCTGACAGGGTCAGGTCCTGCGAGGTCGGGCTTGGATGAGATGCGATAGCCATTCTGCCAGTATAGCGTCTGTCCCCCGACAGACGAAGTCGGCCTGCATGAAACGCGGACGGGAACTGGAGGCTGTCTTGGAACGGACAGAAAGCCTGCACACCCTTACATCACGTTTGGCATATTTGCATTTATCTACAAGTTTGCTGTATAGCATTAAAACTACAAGAATGGCATATAAGTAGATGCTACAAGCATGACATGTGGGGCAGGCATGGACGCGAGTATATTCCGGAACGTGAAAACCTTGGGCCATCAGCTCCGTCAGGCGCGCAAGGCGAAGGGATGGTCGCAGGGCGATCTGGCCCGGCAGGCCGGCACGGACCCGCGCCAGATCTCGCGGATCGAGACGGCCGCCCATGAACCCAAGCTGAGCCTTCTTCTCGCCGTGGTGGCGGCGCTCGAGCTGGACCTCGGCCTCGTGCCCCGGCGAGGGGCCTCCCCCCAAGCGGCGCGGCCCAGGCCCGAGGATATCTTTTGATGGGGCGCAGATCGCTCACCCACACGCTCGACGTCTATCTCAACGGGCGGCTCGCAGGATATTATGGTTATCGCTCCTCCGCCGGCGCGAGCTTTCGCTACGACGAGGCCTGGCTGGGATGGGAGTTCCGCTTTCCGATCTCGCGGTCCCTGCCCTTGGTGTCTTCGACCCAGAACGGGGACCACGTGGATGCGGTCTTCGAGAACCTGCTTCCCGATGTTCCTGAACTGCGACGGGTGATCGCGGAGCGCACGGAAGCGCGCAGCGATCGCACCCACGACCTCCTCGCCGCGATCGGCCAGGATTGCGTGGGGGCAATGCAGTTCCTGCCCCATGGGGTGACGCCGGCCGACCCGTTCCGGATCGAGGGCACGCCGCAATCCGAGGCCCAGATCGCGGAAACCCTCAGATCGCTCAGCACGACGCCGCTCGGTATAAATCCGGAAGAGCCCTTCCGGATCTCGCTCGCAGGCGCGCAGGAAAAGACCGCATACCTCAAGCATGATGGTGCCTGGCTAAGGCCGACCGGGCTGACCCCCACGACGCATATCTTCAAAAGACCCATGGGCGTGGTCGGCGGCGGTCTCGACCTTACCAAGAGTGTCGAGAACGAGTTCTTCTGCCTGCGTCTCGCGCGGGAAATGGGGCTCGAGGCGACCCAGGCTGAGATCCACCACTTCGAGGAGCAGATCACGCTCGTGGTCGAGCGGTTCGATCGGCGACCGCGGCGGGCGGGCGGGCTGGTGCGCGTCCCTCAGGAGGATTTCCTTCAGGCCATGGGCCGCTTTTCCGGGCAGAAGTATCAGCAGCATGGCGGCCCTTCGATGAGGGAGTGCTTCGCGCTGCTGCGGCAGTCCGACGATCCGATCGCGGACCAGGCCGCATTCCTGAAGGCGCAGCTCTTCAACTGGATGATCGCCGGGATCGACGGGCATGCAAAGAACTTCTCCATCTTCCTCGAGGGCGATGGATTCCGGCTGACCCCGCTTTACGACATCATGAGCGCGGCGCCGCAGCAGCTTCGCTCGACGTTCCGGCATAAGGATCTGCAACTGGCCATGTCGGTGGGCCGGCGCGGTCATTACCGACTGGATCGGATCGTGCCGCGTCATTTCGACGAGACGGCCCGCAAGGCCGGCGTGCCCCTGGAGGCCCGGCTGCGCGCCTTCAAGGCGCTTGCGGCGGCGGCGCCCGGTGCGCTCTCCCGCGCGTCGGAAGGGTTGCCAGAAGGCTATCCCGTCGAGATCGCGGAGCAGATCGTGGCCTATGCCACGGATCGCCTGCGCCTGCTGAGGGACTATGCCGATGGGCTGCAGTAGATCCGCGGCAAGGGCGGCAAAATGAGGGGCGGAAGCGCCCGTCACTGATTTGCGCACCAGCGCCAGGGAGGCCTCCTGTCCCGATGCGGCCGATTGTATCGCGCAGACTGGCCACTTCCTTCATCGCAGCAACCGACCTTCTCAACACGACGCTCAGAAGAGCTTGTCAGCGCAATCCGTCGCCTTGGATATCGTGCGTCCGACGCCGTTGCGTTGCATGGGAAACCGGGCCTCTCCGCGGAACGAGAAGACCTCTCTCGAGATCAGGAGCTTCGATCTCAACGCCGTCCGGGGCGCAATGGGTCTTCATGCAGGTCTGCGCATTCAGGCCGAGTTGAACACGGCCAGACGAAATAGGTGCACAGGCTGGCCGGCTCCAGGGGCAGGCCAGCCCGCCTCGATCTCAAGGCCCACCGGAAGCGGCGGGGTCATCCGAGGTGATCCTCGCGTGGTCACCGAGACGACCTGACCGCCGCAAGTCTTTCCGGTGAGAGGCCCGGCCGAGTCAGGGTCAGAACGCGCGTGCGGCCTCGCGTTCGGCCGTCAGGCGGTCGGCATAGCGTTCCTGACAGTCACGAAAGTGCTTGTAGGCTTCTGACACGCGACGCAGTTCGTTGAGGCGCGGCTCCCAGGCCAGATCGTCATACCGCGTATCCTCCTGCATCGCGCGGTCACCATAACCCGGGCGTTCGATGTTGAGCGCGCGACGCAGCGCGTCGCCCATGGCCGCCACGCCGTCGAGGTCGACCCCCTTGATCAACTGACCCTCATCGAGCTGGTTGAACGTGGCGGTCCAGGAGGGGCGTGTGGTCCTGTGGGCTTCGATCCCGGCGTCGCGCCAGAGGCGCGCGAAGACGCGACCGCTGCGGATGGCATGAAAGGCGAGGTCTTCGAGGGAGTTGGATGTCGTCATCGGTCACGTCCTTGTCTTGGAAAAGATCGAAGGTCCCGAGATCGACAGCCATGCAACCGCGTGCCGCTCTCCAGCGGATCAAACCGATAGAAGCAGAACGTAGTCCGCTGTTCGTCTCGGGCCTTCGTCAAGACAGGCCCGAGACGACCGGCGGACTATGAGTGGGCATCATGAAATTGGGGGCATTTCTCGAGCGTCGTGGCAATCGCACATGCGCTCAATCAGGAGATCGCCGCGAGCGCGTTTCGTGCGCTCCCGCCGGACAGCCGCGGGATCGTCGGGCCCATCAGCACAACCCAGTCGAACTTTGCGAAGCAATTCAGCGGTGAAGGTTCTCCCGTCTTCCCCTCCCTCCAGAGAGAGGGCGGAGGAACAGGAGGACGTTTAGGCCTTCAGCAGCAAGGTCACCCTGTTACTATCCTGATCGACTTTCTCACTGCCGTCCTGGGGCTCACGCCCATCCTGTCTTTCCCAGCCCATTTCAAAGTCCGAGGTCGATCTCGGGATCCACCGTGCCGCGAGCTTTCTTGAAGGCGACTGGAAACCGATCGTGCGCCTCATGGCGGCGGAAATTGCCGTTCTCAGATGGCCGCCCCCTGAACCGTCGAAGCCCGGTCAGGATACCTCCCAGACGTCTCCGGCGGATAAAGGTGACGACAGGACCGCCCTTGGCGTGGAGATCGATGCGAGCGCCGGCTCTGAGCCCGAGCTTACGGACGAAGGCGGCGGGGATCCTGACGGCGAGCACATTGCCCCATTTGCAGATCCTTGGCATGTTGTCCGCCCTTCCTCGGCGTGATCCGGTCTCTCATGCTATCATGCAACATCGAATGCAGGAGAGCCCATGACCACCTTCGAGATCATCCTCTCTGTCGCCTCCGTCGTCGTCGCCATCGGGGTGAGCCTTTGGATGCGGCACCTCGGAAACACCGCCGGACGGGATCGGCCAAGGGATCCAGAGCGCCTCCAGCGCTTTCTCGACTCCGCGCCATACGAGAACCTCGACAAGGTCATGCGGCCGGGCTGGCGCGACCGCGATTGAATGGGGGCGACAATTCAGCTCGGACTTCCTCTTGGCGCCTCGCGGCTTCGCGGTGGCATCCCTGTGCAAAGCGTGACCGATCGATGGGGTGAGGCCAGTGCCGCCAATGGAGGCAAACGCCATCCGGCGAAGCTCCACCCCGTCTGCCTGGAAGCCGGTCACGACCTGTCCTTCCGGCGTCTCTGCCCGGTGTCGGACGACGACCAGTTCTGTCCGGGCCGACACCGACGGCGCCTCCCGTGCTCCATTGTCGGCGCCCGATCGCTCCCCCTGGATTCTGGCGAGGTTCTCGGCGCCTGTCGTGCGCGTGGGCGTGTTTGGAGACGACTGACCAGTTGTCCGGGTAACTCCCTCTCCCTCCCCGAGCCTTCGGCAGAGCAAAGCTCCTTGTAGTGGGCACGAACCTGTCTCACCAAGATGCTCTCGGGCTTCCCGCATGTTTGACGTCTCTGCCTCGGCCTTCTGCCGGCGATACCAGGTGGCCCGCGAAATCCCCTGCGCCTCCCACGGCTTCGTGCGGGATGTTGCGTTCGAAGCGAGATAGCGCGCGCGTGTCACGGCTCCGGAGTTCGATCGGCGCATCCGCTGCTTGTCGGCTTTCCGACGCTTGCGTTCGGTGAGCGAGAAGATCTGCCGCAGGCCGAGCGCACGCGCGATCTCGTCCGAGACGCAGAGCAGGTCGGCAAGCGTCTCGCCGGCATAATGATAGCGGCCGTCCGACATCGGTGATCCGCTTCGGGGAAGCGCTGCCCTTTCCGCGGCATGCTTGGCGATGGCGCCCACCTCGTTGGTGGAGAGCCCCGGGGTCGCGATGCTCGCCATCGCATGGGTTCGCGCGTCGACATCCCCGGGGTTCTCTTGATGCGTCAGGCAGGTGGCCCACAGGTGCAGCCATGTGTTCCGGTGGCCGACCGGCACACGACCGCCCCAGGCATCCAGCAGGCGCTCCAAGTCTTCCTGAATTGCGACGAAGCGCTGGCCGGGGCTCAGCCTGGACCGGCGCGACCCGCCCTGCCCCGAAGACGCCTTCTGTCTCTTTCGGGCCTGCAGTTCCCGGCGGGTCGGTCGACCGGAGGCGATGTAGATCCGGTCCGCAAAATCTTCGAAGGAATGGCGTTGCAGGCTTCCGCCAAGGATTTCGACCGTGCGGCCACTCTTGAGGTTGATCGAGCCCGGAATTCGGAACACCCGGGCGGTGTCGCAGCAGCGAGGGTCCGCGCCATAACGCCTATACAGGCCGATGAGCGCCTTCTGCGCCGCGCTCCAGCGCCGCCTGGCCCTCGGGGGCAGGTCATTGATCAACCAGATGGCCGCAAGCCCGCGCCCCGTGAAGTTCACGAAGGACGGGACCGGCAGACCGCGGCGCTCGACGTCGCGGGTGAACGCCTGCGCCCATGCCGCCGGATCCGAGGCGAGGGTCCGAGGCGCGAGGTCGACGTCGAGGTCAAGGTAAAGGGCATTCAGGGCGGCCAGCCGCCGGTCCCGACGCGGGCCATGAAACCGGTTCAGGGTGATGTAGGCGGCTGTGTCAACGCAGCACTCGGCGATCCAGGGCGCCTCATAGGTCCGGTAAATTCTGCTGTGCATCCGCATTCCGGTTACGGCCGTCATGATCGTCGGCTTTCCGATCGCAGTGATCGGATGGAGCAGCTTCACGTAGTCTGCCGTGGTCAGCTGCTGCGCCACCGGCTGGGCGTCGAGGAGATGAGCGGGATCCAGATGTTCCATGCCCGGGAACTGGGTTCATGGCACGGGCTTGAGAAATGTCCGTCAAGAAACGCTGCGCCGTGGATGGCCGCAGTATTTCGACGGTTCGGTTTCCCGGGCCAGGGTGCGCGAATAGGGTCGGTTCCGCCGGACTGGTAGGTTGGGCGGACAGCGTCGTTCGCTGCGGGTGCGAAAAGCGGTCTGTCGAGAGACGCAAAGCTGACCCCTCAACTGAAACCGTCTCATACCTTCATTTTTGTCCCTCCCCGACTGCGCCCGTCATTCTTCCCCTGCGCGCGTTGCGATGGAGGATCTCGACAACGACGTTGTCCTTAGCCGCCCTGCTTCAGGAGGAACGCCTTCCGCGCGTCCGAAAACTTCGATGCCTTCATGGCTTCGCTCCTCGTCTCAGCCGGGTATAGCCCAAAACTCCAGTTTCAGATGGTCGCGTTTTCAGGGGGCAGAGCACTCTGTCTCGACGAGGCCGACGCGGCCGCACTTGATGAGAGTCGGCGAGGCGGTCGACGGTTCTCGAAGAATTTTCCGCATGATGAAGTTGGTGAGGTCGCAAAGAATGCGCTCGCCATCATTCTGACCGAGAACGCGCCGAACCTGGCGGTCGGATTGATTAGCTCGAAGAGCGCCACGTCGACCTTCGAAACCCGCGTGGTGTTCGATCATGTGAAGCCGGTTGTCGGACCACGCTATGATAGCCTTCTCAACGCTATTGACGCTCCTTCCCTGCGTCAAAGGCGCGATGGCATGCGGGCTCTCGAGCCTGGGCTCCATAGTTTCTCGCCCAAGTTGGGCTTGGCGTTCCTCACGCAGCTCGCCGCGTCCGAGGAGGCCATTGGCGCTCTCAGGAGCATCGCGACGCTCGTACAAAGGCCGAGGCGGATCACCGATGCCCGCGCGCTACAGGACGACGCGGTCCGCTTGGCCATCAAGGCCTTTGGTGGCTCGGACGAAGCATCGCATCTTGCGCTGAACGAGGGGGGCGCGACGGCCCTCGGCACTGTGCGACTGCTCGAAGATGCCGTAATAGAGCACGATGCGCGTTTTATCTCAGGCCTTCGGCTCGCCGACAGCGACCTGACTGGGCGTGCGAGGTTTGAGGGGCGGGATCGCACCCTTGAGGTTCTGACCGCAAACAAGAGGCCGCTCGAAGAGCTGTTCGGGGTCGATCTGATCTATCTGAACCGTCGGCGCGGCTCGATCGTCATGGTGCAGTACAAGATGCTCGAGCGAGGGAAATCGCGGAAGCGATCCGTGAAGTCCGGGTCGTCCACCGTCGAGGTCGATGACGGCCATGATTGGCTGCTGCGGGTCGATGAGCAGCTCGAGGATGAGATTGCGCGGATGAAGCGCTTTGATCGTGATATGTCGCCAAGTGGGTCCTACCGTTTGAACGCCGGCGCCTTCTTTTTGAAGTTCATGCGCCGGAACGCCGAGGCCAAGTCTGCTGGTTTTTTGATCAGTCTCGACCATTTCGAGGGGCTACGTGCCGAAAACAAGCTCGTGGGTCCGAGGGGCGGCATGCGCCTCAGCTACCGCGAACTCGACGGCCACTATTTGCGGTCAGGAGGGTTCGCCGAACTTGTGCAGTCCGGCTATGTCGGAACGCGCGATGCGACGACCGCGCATCTGCAAGCCCTCGTCGAGCGCACTCTATCCGGCGGACATGCCGCTGTCGTGGCGATCGAGTCCGCGCTGACGTCACCTGCTTAGCATAACATTCGCGGGTATTCCGGGTCGCTGCCACCTTCGCGTCGCTCGCATACTGTGAACCAGCATCGAAAACTGGCGCCGTAGCGGCGTGATCGGCGTTCGAGAATGACCGTTTCCCTCCGTCATTGAGAGCTGCCCATTCACCGGGCATCCGCTCTATCCCGCATAGCTGACGGCCGCGAGATGACCAATGCTGTGCGCAGCCGCCGATAACCGCTCTCAGGACGCCGCGGCGCAGCCCTGGCGGGGCCTGCAAAGGTCCGGAATGGGCCGGGAGAAGTCTTGGGAGGGAAGGGCGGACATTCGCCGCGCATCTTTCAGGCGTCCGATCATGAGAACGCAGTCAGTTCATAGTTCGGCCATGCCCGAACTCGGCGACTTAGGAATGTCCCCCAGCTGCTCCCACGTGATCCGTTAACGCTCTGGTTGCGGTTGCAGGCAACTGAGACGATCCTTCTGCATCTCCGGACTTGGTCTGGGACGGATTTACTGGGGTAACACAAACGAAACAGGTACTTCTGTAGGTCGGCTCTCGGCAAGCGCGAGTTTGACAAACCGGAAGTTGTAATCTTACCAAGATCCATAGGTTGTCTGGAACGCCGGTTTATGAAGCTCAAAGATGTTATTCGGCTCGAGAAAACGGTTGTCAGCTATGGTCAATGGTCAAATGGCGAGATTGATCGCGCTTCATGGCCTCTGCGACGCAAGAAGCTGAAACTTTCGCCGGACTGGCAATGGCGTGTTATATCCCTTCGTTCCGGTGAGCGTGAGTTCCGTGTTCTGTTGCAGTTGAATCCGCTGCTTGAAAGCTTCTACGCGATGCTTGGGGAGGTCCGCGGCGATCAGTTGGCAGTGTTGTGTAGTCATGATCTTCACACATCGCACTCAAACTGGCACTGCCACGTTGCGACGGGAGACATCGATAGAGTGCTTCCAGGGGTGACCCGAGATCGGGATACGTTTCGCTTCTGGCCGAGCTATACTGGAGAGTGCACAGAGAAGTTTGACGTTACGCTCCATAGTGCCGTGACGATTGCTTCGGAACTATACCGCTTTGCTGCTCCGGCTCAGGGAGAGATGATTGTATGAACGCGCAGAAGAAGATCTGTGCTGCCTTTTGTGAGGGTCTCTCCGTCCGAGAGATCCCCCTGGGCTATGCGATCAAGACTCCCTTCAGCTGGCTTCATGGTGAGCCGTTGGTCGTGTTCGGCGAGAGATCAGATGGCCTTGTTCGCATGCGTGATGGGGGTGATACGCTGGCCCTTCTTGAAGACGTTGCCGGTGACCTAACAACCGATACGAAAATGGATGCGATGAGGCAGCTCGCAACCGAGCACGGTATCGCATTCGATGAAGAGAATTCCCTCTTTCTAAGCGATTGGACTGATGAAGCAGACTTGGGTAGTGCAGCCGTCAGGTTCATGTCGTTCTTGAATCGCATTCAGGACCTTGCATTTCTGTCACGTGATAGGATCAGCAACGCTTTCCGCGAAGAGCTTACTGAGGCGATCAAGGAACGCTTTGGTTCACAGTTCCATGTTGGCGAGCGAGAAGCTTTGTCCAAGGATCACAAGGAATATACCGCTGATATCATTATCCGCGACGCCAAGATTCAAGCGGCTGTTTACGCTGCGACAAGTGAGGTGAACGTTCTTGAAGCACTGCTGACAGAGCAAGTGTTCAGAGACGACTACGAGGTGAAGACAGTACCAGTGGTGGTCTTCGAAGACTTTATGCAAAGCAAGGTAAAGCCTAAGACGCGTCGTCGAGCCATGAACAGCTCTGGCATCGAGATCGCAGACTGGGCCGGCGGGGCGGATGAAGTTCTTGCAAAGATCAGTCAGATTTTGAAGACGTGACGTTGTAGCTGTCTACGATCCCGTCAGCCCCGCATCGTGCAGCGCTTCGGCATCGGGCAGGTCGCGCAGATCCTGGAGCCCGAAGGCGGCGAGGAAGCCCGGCGTGGTGACGTAGGTGTAGGGGGCGCCCCGCCGCGGCGCGCGTGGCCCCGGTGCGATCAGATCCCGCGCCGCCAGCCGGCCGATCAGCTCGCGGGAGATCTCGGACCCGAAGATGTCCCTGAGCCCGTTGCGGGTGACCGGTTGATGGTAGGCGATGGCAGCAAGCACCGCGAGGTCACGCTCGGACAGGCTGATCTCCCGATCGCCGACATTGGCGGCGACACGGATCACCGCGCCGTAGGCGGCCCGGGTCCGCAGCATCCAGACGTCGCCGACCCGCACAATCTCGTAGGGTCGGTCGGCCAGCTCCGCGGCGAGATCATCGATCAGCAGATCCAGCGCCACCCCCTGCCCCACGACCCGTGCCAGATCGGCGCGCGGCACCGGCCGGGCGCTGGCGAACAGCACCGCCTCGATCCGCCGCATCCATTCGCGCCAGCGCAGCTCGCGCGGCAGCTCGGTGAGCTCGCGGTCGATCATCTCCATGCTCAAAGCCCGTAGAGCCGGAAGCTGTCGCGGCCGGTCAGCTCGCGCAGCGCGCCCAGCAAAACCAGCCGGTCGCAGAGCCGCCGCGCGGCGCGGTCCGACATCAGATGGGTCAAAGCTGTAGGCGTCAGTGCGTCCTGCGCGAGAAACAGCTCGATCGCCGCATCGGCGCCCTTGGCCCGCAGCTTCGGTGCCACGGCGTACAGCCGCGCGGCGCGGCGGGTCAGGTCGTGCGCCAGACCGGCGGCCCGGGCCGCAGCGCGGGCCACGGCCTGGTGGCAGGCCAGCCGCAGCTGATCCCCATCGCGCCGCAGATCGCGCGGTGCCAGGCCAAGCACCAGCAGCGGCACGATCCGATCCCAGCCAAGTACCTTGGCCAGTGCGGCATCGGCGAGGATCAGCGCCGCCGTCTCGGCCCGGGGGGCCTCCCTGAGCACCGTCTCAAGCGTGGCCGCGGCCCCGCGCGATGGGGGCCCCGCTCCGCGCCAGCTCGCGCCTGACCGGCTCCGGTGCGACGCCGGGGAGAGGCGCCAGGCCGCGCGCGGTCAGCGGCCGCGTCACCGCGCGACGCCAGGCCTGGCCGATCTCGCCCGCCGGCCCGAGCGGATCGCCGGGGCGCGCCAGATGAAGCGCGTCGCGCAGCTCTGCCAGACCCTCCGGGCGCCCCGAACACCTCACAGTTGCCGCCGCGGCCTCAAGCGCCAGCCGGTCGCGCCACAGCGTCAGAGGCAAGCCCGGCTGGGCCATCGCGCCTTGCAGATGCGCCAGCGCGGCGCCGGCGCGGAACGCGGCCTCCTCGGGATCGGCGGCACGGCCCGTGACGGCCCAGCCCGGAGCAGCAGGCCAGGAGGGTACGGGAAGATGAGGATGCGGATGAACGGACATGCCTCTCGCGCTACCGGGTCGCGGCGCTTTTGTCCATTCCATGGCATTTTAACCGCCGCGCTGTACGGTTGTCTCGCATGTCCGGTAATCTTGGTTTATCGGACATGAAGATGATCGGTCGCTTGGCATATCGAATTCGTCTGAAAACCCCGAACATCCCGCGCCGCTCGTCCTGCCCGATTACGTCGCGGGCTCCGGCAGCCTCGACCGTTTGGTCGACACCGCCCGCCAATACCTCGACCACGCCATTGCCGAGAACACCCGAACCGCCTACACGCGCAACTTGGAGGCCTTCGCGCGTTGGTGTCGAATGAAGGGCGCCAACCCCCTGCCCCCGTCGCCCGAACTGGTCGGGCTCTACATCACCGATCTCGCCGCGCCTTCGGGTAAGGCACGCCCGCTGTCGGTAGCCTGGATCGATCGCCGTCTTGCCGGACTGTCTGGGGGCTACGCGCAGCGCGACTTTCGGCTCGACCGGCGCGATCAGCACATCTCGAGCGTTCTCGTCGGCATCTGCTGCCGCCATGCCCGACCGTTGGAACAGATGGAGGCGATCAGGCCGGACGAGCTTCTGGCCATGCTCGCGACGCTCAGCCACGACCTGCGCGGGCTGCGCGACCGGGCCATGCTGCTGGTGAGCTTTGCCGGGGTGCTGCGACGCTCCGAAATCGTCGGACTGGATCACGGCCAGGACGACACCATCTAGGGCAGCGGCTGGATCAAGGTTCTCGAGGCCGGCGTTCTTGTCACGCTGCGCGGCAAGACCGGCTGGCACGAGATCGAGATCGCCCGCCGCTCCAGCGATCAGACCTGCCCGGTCCAAGCCCTGAAGAGATGGCTGGAGTTTGCAAAGATCGAGTTCGGCGCCCAAGCTTGGTAAAACCAGCCGGCCTGACGTGTCCAAGCCAAAGGGCGCACTTCATCCTCGTGCAGATCTTCGTGTCGATTGATCGGCTGCTCTGAGCCTCGGTAGGCTGCCCTGATCAAGTCGGAGGCCGCCTGATTCTCGTGGAACGCGAACCAAAAATGGCTACCAGAGGGTGAGGCCCTTGAAAGTACTTCTATAAATCCACTCAGTTTCACGCAATGCGTGTATATTAGTGCTGCCTACTGCCCGTTCAGCGTGGGCTCTCAGAAGGCTCTCGAAAAAAGTTCAGGGCCGAAATCACGCCGAAACCCTTGAAAAATAGCTCCTTTGCAAAGTGCAATTTACACCTTGATCGGGAGTTCTCTCGATTAGTTGTTGCGTCTCGGTAGGTGCTTGTGCATTGATGGCCCAAAATGCACACACGAAGAGGCCGCAGATGAGTAGCTAACCCCCAGACAAGACGAGAGCCCAGAAAGGTTGCCGCCTCTCTGAGCCCTTTAGTCGCCCGGTCTGCTAGGAAAACAGACCCTATATTCACCCTCTTCCTAGCAGGCATTTCCCACCTCCCGCAAGCCCCTTCGGCGTGCGGGATCATGAAAAGTGTGCCTGAGAATGACTTTCCCAATGAATCCGGGGAGAGGCTTCGTTGCCCTGCCCAACGAGATCATGGATCTCAAGATGAGCAGTGGTGCGTTCCGCCTACTCACCCTCCTATGCTCGTATGCGAACCACAAGACCGGTGACTGCCACACTCCCCACGAGGAGCTGGCCTCCCGTATGGGGAGATCGAAGCCGAGCATCACTGCCTACCTCAAGGAGCTTCGCGCCCTGGGGCTGGTTGCCTCGTTCTCGAAGAGAGGCTTGTTCGGTGGCAATGGATACCAGCGTCACAACGTGACCTTCTGGAAAGAATGGCGCACTGCTCTGCGTAAGGCAGGAACCGATCGGCGCCAGAAGAAGGTCGATGAACAGGTTGCGGACGTTCAGGAAGCTGAATGCGGCGTTCAGTCCTCCGAACGCGAATATAATAACCATATCCATTCTAACCACACTACTGCACCGCAGCCTCTGCCACAGCTGGTCGAGATGAACGAGGCCCCTGCCCTGCAACCGGATCCTTGCGTCAGTGCAGTGGTGGAAGAATTGCGGGAGAGATGGGTCGAGCTGACCCGTGGTGCGTCATGGAGCACGCACTTCAACTCCATGCCCTCGCGGGATCTGGTTGCTAAGACCGAGAAGCTCCTCGCCGACTACGCGCTGGTTCAGGCAGACACAGCAATCAGCGATGTGGACATAGAACGAAGGCTCCGGGGCATCTGGCGGTCGTTGGGTGTGAGGGAGAACCGAGAGGCTCTGCACGAGCAGGTCGAGTTAGTGTCCCAGAACCCGGCGCCAGCAGCGGTTCTCCCTGCCCTATCGGCGGCCATCAAGAGGAAATGGCGGGTCGGCTTCTGGAGGAAGATGCCAGAGCCACACTTCTTCCGAAACTACCTTGCTGAAGCGTGTGCGGCAGCTCCTGCGACTATGGCGTCGACGCTCAAGGTGCTAAGACACCACCTGAGGAAATACACCGAACTGACCGCGATGAAGACTGCCACACGGTGACCGTCAGCCTACCGAATAAAACAAACCAAGACGGCCAGGGAGCCGATTATACCGATCGGTATAATCCCGCTTAGGAGCCGGAGAGCAGAGAACGAGGAGACTGCAAAGTGCAGGCAGACAAGCAAACGACCGATTATACCGACCGGTATAATGACGCATCGAAGCCGCAGATGATCGACTTTATCAAGCGCCTCGCCCACGGCATGAGGGATATCGCCGGGCAGGTTCGTCAGGACGACACGATGAAGAAGCGTGTTGAGAAGACATTCAGCACACGCGAAGTCGGAGAGCTTCTCGGGCTGGGGAATGCCTACACCATCCGTGTGCTCAACCAAGCTACAAGCGACGATGACAGCTTCCCTGTGGGGCGGAAGACCGTCGGGCAAAGTGGACATACAGCCCACTACTCGATCTCCGAGATCATGATGATGCGGGCCTACCTTCAATCTCGCACGCACCGGAAGCACGAGTACTTGCACTGGCGCAAGCCGGGTGATCCGCTCCCCGTTGTGAGTTTCTCCGCCCAGAAAGGCGGCACCGGGAAGAGCCTGTCTGCTGCTCATTTCGCGCAGTATGTGGCCATGAACTACGGTCTGCGCGTAGGCATTCTCGACTGCGATCCGCAGGCTACTGTGTCGCTCTATTTCGCTGACAAGCAGACCAAGCTCTTCGAGCGAAACCGCAATACCGTGGCATCGTTCATGGGGCTCGACCTCGACCAGTTCAATGCACACCAGATCGTGGAGAAGTCGGCCGAGGATCTGAATGGGATGTGGCAGACCACCCAGTGGCCGGGCACCCGGCTCATTCCTGGCGGCGCAAACATTCAGGACGCTGATCTCGCGCTCCTCATGCTGTCGCAGAAGTCCGGCGGCACCGCTCCCGTGCATGCGGCCCTCAAGGATGCCATTGCTCGCTGGGACGCCGCGTATGGCCCGAATACCCTGGGGTCCGAGCTTCGCAAGTCCGATGGAAGCTTCGATGTCGAGAAGTATCAGGAAGCCCTTCACGAGACGGTCGACGTGATCGTAATCGACCAGCAGCCATCCTTCACGCTTGTGCAGCTCAACGGCTTGGTTGCCGCGACCAACCTGATCGTGCCGCAGACCATGAAAGGTTTCGACCTCAAAACGCTCAGCACCTACGCCGACAACGTGCAGGTCTACCTCTCCGAGATGGCGATCGAGGATCGAGTGATCGGTGGCGGAAACCACATCGTGCTCCCGACCATCATCCAAGAGGCCAACGAGAAGGACGTCGATCAGATCGTCGACATTCATAGACGCCACCCGGGCCTCGTGTCTCAGGTCTGGTATTCGAGATCAGATGCCGTCGCCAACGCGGCTGAGGAATACAAGTCCATCTACGAGTACGATCCTCCGCGAAGCAGACGACCTTCTGCGAAGGCATTTATTCAGAATGCGAATGCCGTGAACGATGCACTGGCCAAACTGGTGTGGGGTGGGGCGCTTCCATCGCGCGGCCACGCCGAGAAATTCATCGCTGAGAGGTGGGTGTGATGGCGAAGAGGAAGCTGAACTCGGCACCGATGACGGACGAGGAGAGGGGAGTGCCGCAAGCGACGGCGCAAACCTTCGAGAGCTACGAGGAGCCGCGCGGCGGGCTGGTTGGCCACCAAATGGGCCATGCCACCAACGACATCCTCAAGAAGGTGATGGACGGAAGGGTCTCGGTGGTCATGAAGACCTCGCAGATCGAGGACGCCCTCGGCAGCGACCGCAAAGGCAACTGGGTAGAGGACTCGGAGTTCAGGCTGCTAAAGGAGAACATCGCTGCGCGCGGGCAGACCCAGCCGATCCGTGTTCGCCCAATGAATCCGGACTGGCGCCCTAACCACAAGAACCCGACCGTCATCAATGGAGCTGCGCAGTTCCTTCTTCTGTCCGGTCGGCGTCGCCTCCGGGCGCTGCAGGAATTGGGTGTGGATGAGGTGCAAGCCATCATCGCGCCTGACATGAAAAGCGCACTGGACGGGCACGAAGACCTCACCATCTCGGACCTCGAGGAGCGCTACTCCGAGAATGCCATTAGGCAAGACCTGACGCCGTTTGAACGCATCCTGTCGATCGGGCAGATCGCGATCAGGCTGAAGCACGAAGAGGATGCGACCCAGGCGCACATCGCAGAGCGCTTGGGTGTTGCGCAGCCGCTCGTATCTGTCGGTGTGAAGTGTGCCCAGAACGCCGATAAGGCGCTCGACTGGTTCGGCCCGAAGGCGAGCATGGACATGATCCGGGATCTCGCGCCATTCCTCGACAAGAGGGAAACGCTTGCTGAGGCGAAAATGGCGCTGGCCGAGAAGAGAGAGAAGGGTAGGGGGACCGCCGCGAAACGCGCCCAGAAGACGATCCCAGGTGGGGGGACATATAAGCTGGAGCGGAACGGTAAAAAGGTCAGCCTCACCGCTAAGGGCATCTCCATCCCACCCGTGAAGCAAGAGGACTTCGAACGAGAGCTGTTGGATCTCATTCAGCGATACCGAGATGGCTAACCGATTATACCGATCGGTATAATCCGATATCCCCAGCGCAAGGTTGGCTGGCACCGCTATCCTTTAATTGTATTTCTTATAAATATCAGGGGGTTGATTGTAGATTTATTGTGGCGGCGCGCTTTAACCTTGCGACTCCGAGGGCGCTATAGTGTCACCGCTGTGGGAGGACCCTGTCCGGACCTATGTCGAGGAATGCCTCGCCGGCGTCGATGGGATGCGCCAGCGCAGCTTCAACATGCGGTGGCTTGCCTCGATGGTGGCCGAGGTACATCGCATCCTGCTTCTAGGCGGTGTGTTCCTCTATCCCATCGACCGAACGCTTCGGGAGAGTGGGGGCAAGTTGCGCCTGCTTTACGAGGCCAATCCGATGAGTTTACTGATCGAACAGGCAAGGGGCATGGCCAGCACTGGGCGGGCGCGACTTCTCGAGATTGCGCCCGAAGGACCACATCAGTGGGTTCCGGTTATCTTGGGATCGGCGTGCGAGGTGGATAGGATTATCGAACTGCACCGCATTTTCGATGGAGCATCACAGTCACGTAGTGCGCGGGCCCCTGCCTAAGGACAACCTTAGTCACGCCGGTTCGGGCAAGGGGAGGGACCTTAAACAATACGAGAGGGCGAAGACCCTACGCGTGTTCTCGGAGACCGCGTGGTCGGCGTAGCCGCGGGCGGTGCCGACGAGGCGGTCAAGCCGGCCGGAGCCCGCGACGTGGGTAGGCAGCGAGATCGGGGCAGGGATTTCAGGCGTGTCTGGAATGCCGAAGAGCCTATCACGCTCATGTTCGATAAGGGGGCTTATCGGACACTAAAACGAACTGGGGCCGGGCTGTGTGTCGTTTTTCACAAATAAGTTCAGCAGCCTGTCACAGACGGTTCAGTGAACGGCCGCAGCGTCGAAGCAGCCGTTCGCGCAGATCGCAGCGAACGGCTTGAGGGAGCCCTTTTTGACGAATGCTGCCGAGCGACTGGACGGCCGCTTCGGCGGACCCGCAGCTTAGCGAGGTGTTCTCCGTTCGGGTCTAGACATACTCCGTAATGCGTTTCAACAAGGCGACACCGGCACCTGATAGAACGCCGCAAGAAGACGTAAGCTCTTGACGACGCCCGGTGTCGAGCGGGTGGGGTCCTGTTATGTGACCGTAAACTGCCCCATCATGCCCGCATCCTCGTGTTCGAGGATGTGGCAGTGATACATGAATGGTGTCTCTTCCGAAGCCAGCTTGTCGAACCTCAGCAGGATTCCGGTCGGACCCTGCACACGGACAACATCTTTCCAACCGATCTGCGCCGAGTCGACCGGCCGTCCGTTCTGACTCACGCCTCACGATAATTGTCACACGCCTCAACGCCCTCTGCGACCACGTCGAGAAGTGCGTCCACATCGCTCAGAAGAACCGTGATGCGCGGGCTGCTGATACGGTAGCGGATGAAACGCCCATCGCGATCGCTGGCGACAAGCCCGCACTCCAGCAGGCACCTCAGATGGTTGGAGACGTTGGGTTGCGATAGTTCCGTCCGCTCGACGAGCTCGTGAACGGCCAATGGCTCGTTGCAAAGTGCACCGAGGATGGCCAGGCGGCTCGGGTCCGCGAAGCCGCGGAACAGCTTCGCCCGTCGCTCGATGGTTGCGCTCTTGCGGTCATCGACCAATTGCGCCATATCACTCCTCGCTGATATGTTGTTCTTCGATTCATCCTAGCAGGAATAGCGCGACCATGGCCAACACCGAAAATGCCGGATCGACGGCAGATGTCCCGCCCGTCCGTTACCGGGTTTCCGGTATGGATTGCGCCAAGGATGCCGCGCAGATCGAGCGGGCGGCACAGGCAGCCGGGGTCGCGCCCGGCGATGTGAAAGTGTCGGCCGCGACGCACATCATGACACTGACTGCACCCGAAGTGCGCCTGCCGGACATCGAAAAGGCAGTCGCGGTGACAGGCTATGGCTTCGACCGGATCGAGGGCGATGAAGACATTCCGCCGAATCCTGCCCATCAGGACCCGGCCTACCGCCGTGCCCTCTGGATCGTCGTGATCCTGAACGTGGGATACGGGGTCCTCGAAATGATCGGCGGTTTCATTTCCGGATCGCAGGCCGTGAAGGCCGATGCGCTCGATTTCATCGGCGATGGCGCGATCACCTTCCTCGGCCTGCTGGCCATCGGCTGGAGCCTCGCTTGGCGGGCACGGTCGGCTCTGATCCAGGGCATCTTCCTCGGGCTCCTCGGTCTTGGCGTCCTCGGCACGACCATCGTCCGGGTCTTCGAACAGACGACGCCGGATGCAGGTCTCATGGGCCTGCTCGGTATGATCGCCCTTGTCGTGAACGTCGTCTCCGTTCTGCCGCTGCTGCGATTCCGCAAGGGCGACGCGAACATGCGGGCTGTCTGGCTGTTCTCGCGCAACGACGCTATCGGCAATGCGGCGGTCGTCATCGCCGCCGGTCTCGTGGCGTGGCTGGGCAGCGCGTGGCCCGACCTTATCGTCGCCTTCGGTATCGCCGGACTGTTCCTGCACTCCGCTTGGGCCATCATCCGCGACGCGCGGGGCGATCTGAAGGCGACGGCATGAACGGTCGCGTTCTCGGTGGGCTCTGCGCAATCGCAGCGCTCGGTCTCGATCAGGGCACCAAGGCGCTCGCCCTGACCACACCGGCGCTCGAGAGCGGGGTCGAGGTTTTACCCTTTCTTAACCTCGTGCGGGTTCTGAACGATGGGGTCAGCTTCGGTATGCTCGGCGGGTTCGTACCGTGGTGGGGTCTCATCGCGCTTGCTGGCGTGATCGTGGCATGGCTATTGATCTGGTTATGGCGCGCGCCGGACAGGCTGACAGCTGCCGCTCTCGGTCTGATCA
>JACLAD010004310.1_pt1 | contig 22623 bp, 16 predicted proteins | sample 8027901 | NCBI WGS metagenome assembly JACLAD01 (sample SAMN15725071, study PRJNA655200) | protist metagenome | isolation source: fluorescence activated cell sorting (FACS) single amplified genomes of... | place: Spain: Blaines Bay Microbial Observatory, Mediterranean Sea | collected 2016-07-05 | reverse complement strand
TCAGCCTTCTTCTCAACCTAGTATGGTTCCTTCGGGTCAACCGTCTTCTCAACCAAGTGGACAGCCTTCCGGTCAACCATCGATGCAACCCAGTGGACAACCTTCTTCTCAACCAAGTGGACAGCCTTCCGGTCAACCATCCATGCAGCCTACAGGTCAACCGAGTTCCCAACCGAGTATGCAACCTTCGGGCCAACCGTCGAGTCAACCTTCGGGTCAACCTTCGGGTCAACCTTCGAGTCAACCTTCTATGCAACCTTCAGGTCAACCTTCGAGTCAACCTTCTATGCAACCATCTAGTCAACCTACGAGTCAACCTTCGTGTCAACCTTCGAGTCAACCTTCGAGTCAACCTTCGGGTCAGCCTACTTCAGTTCCTACTACACAGCCCAGTAAGCAACCGACTTCATCTCCTAGTAGTCAGCCTTCTGTACAACCAACAGGACAGCCATCTTCACAACCCATATCCTATCCAACAGGACAACCGAGTGGACAACCTACTTCCCTTCCATCTGGACAACCAACATCTGCACCAACATCTGCACCTTCTTTCGTGTTGAAGTATGTACAAACGAAGTTTGATCGCCGTCGATACAGAGACAGAGGTGGTTGTGAGAATGACTGCTCTGGACATGGTAAGTGTCGAGGTGATAGGTGTGAGTGTTATGTAGATGCTAATGGTGACCCTGAATATACTGGTTTGGATTGTTCGAGACGGGCATGTCCTTTCGGATATGCTTGGGGTACTGAGAATATCCTCGGAAATAATGATGCACATCCTTGGTTGGAATGCTCCAATAGAGGCGTATGTGATAGAAGTACAGGGTAAGTCTGCTATACTCACCTCTCGGTGATAAGAACATTTATACTTTCGAGCATTATACTAACTTCCTTTCTTTGCTTCTTCTCAACACTTTCCAATAATAGGGAGTGCTCGTGTTACGAGCCATACGAAGGCATGGCATGTCAACGTAAACGCTGCTGGAATGACTGTAACAACGTGGGAGAGTGTTTGCCACAGCGAGTCTTTGCTGAAAAGGCGGGCTATGTGTACGACACCCCTTGGGACTCCATGAAAGTGTGGGGATGCAGTTGTGATCTGGGCTACAGAGGTGTAGATTGTAGCTTGAAGGAGTGTCCGTCCATGGCAGACCCGCTCGGAGGATTTGGAAACGAATCAGGACGAGAATGTTCAGGTAGAGGTCTATGTGACCATAAGCGCGGCTTCTGTAGATGTAGTGATGGATATAGTGGAGAGGCATGTCAGAAGATCAACATCGTTATTTAACTTTCGGAGATTGAAATGAAATAGAAATGAAGTATTAAGTGTTTTAATTGGTAATTTTGTAAATTACAATATTGGTATAAAGTCAAACAATCGAAACAAAACTGCTGTACATAATTTCTCCAACCCTAACCCGTAACCCTTAGTCGTGACTTAGCATATATTCGACCACATCTGCTTCTACGACATTGGCATTGGATACACGGATCACCAATGACTGCTCTAGATCAATGTCGAATATGTTAGAGAACTCTGTCAAGACACTTTGTGAAAAATCCTTTACTGATATTTGGCTTGGAAGATCGAAATTTGCGATGGAACACACTTCTTTGTCTCGTATACCACAAGGCACAATGTTCTGGAAATACCTCATATCTGGACAGACATTGATAGACATACCATGCATGGTGACCCATCGTCTCAGTTTGATCCCCAAAGCCGCGACTTTCTTGTTGGCTACCCAATTCTTCCCAGACACCCACACTCCTGTATGACCATCCACCCGTGTTCCTCCTTCAATTCCTATAGAGTGTAAACTATTGATCGTGACTTGTTCTAGATTCCTCAAATATAGGTTGATATCTTTCTCGAAATAGTTCAAGTCCAAAATCGGATACACCACCAATTGGCCAGGACCATGATAAGTCGCTTCTCCTGCACGTTCGACATTGAATGTCTCGTAAGGCAACTCCGAAGAAGTCGGTAAAAAGGGACCAGAACCTTCTCGCGTGCCCGTGCCCAAGGTGTACGTGTTCTCATGTTCCAGTAGTATGAGGGTGCCTACAATATTGTCCACAGGGTTCGACTGACAATTCACATGGTAATTCATCAAACGCTGTTGCCAATCCCAAACTTTCTGATAAGACACTGGGGCAGAATCCAGCAGATTCAAGACGCGCACCACTTTTCGATGGCCAGTCAAGGATAGAATAGGTACTAAGAGTGCCCACAGAAGCAATAGTGTAGATTGCATATGATACCAGTGCTAGGGTCTTAACAGTAGAGATAGTGGTGCAAACTCACTGCAATACGAATCGTGACAATTGCGTATTGGGTACTACAATGCCCTATAGAGGTTATCCCCCACAGAGGTGTGCCCAAGAGGTACGAGCTCGTAGAACCTGTCCTGTCACACTACAACAATCACACACACGCTCGACTTGCCGGGTCGGGAACGCCTGGAGAGAAAGTTGTGGTGGGCCGATGTACTTTGTTTTTTTTTTTTGCTTATACAAAGTGGTACATATGATTACAGAAAATAACATCACTACTTTATACGCTCTACAACATGCAGTTGCAGCTACAATTATTGACACCGCACTGGAATCGCTTCACGTTAATTGAATCTCCATCTCCTTCAATATCTTCATCCTCATTGCGATTGAACCAGCTATCGATGCATCCAGCGTGTCCACCATGCTTGCACCGCTGACAGAAGAAGAGCCATCTTCCGAGGTCAAGCACATTGTGCTCGACATCTTTGGCAGTATTTTCTGATTTCGTGGTCAAAGCATTTGTGTTATTCTTTCTCTTCAGAGACAACATTCTGTTGACCTCTGCGTGAGGGTTGATCAGTCCCATATAGAGCTGACACACATAACACCGCGGCAAAGGCTTCTTACAATTAGGGCAGAAGTTTATCACGGGTTTCTGCTTTCTCAAAAAAGCAGTGTTCTGGGAAGGCTGCATGGCATCCACTGGGAGAGACGAACTACAGTAGTGACATCGTAGGAAAATATGTGGGAATTCATTGTGCGGCGGAAGCGCATACATGATCCTTTTCACATTTCGACCTTTATCCCCTGGAGTCGCCGTCGAAGCTCCTTTCTTCATCAGAAGTGCACTGGAAGTGGTTTTGTTGTATTTGCTTGCACCAGATGTCCCTGATGTCATTGTGGTCGATGATGAGGATGCGTTACTAGCATCTGCATTTCCAGAAGTGTTTCCAGAACCACTTCCTTCAGTCATATTATTCTTGTCTTCCTCCGAAGCACTTCCCGGAGCATTACCAGAGACATTACTCACCTTCCCTTCATTACTATTGTCATTGTTATTATCATTGCCACTCTCGCCTTTATTTCTAACAGACACTTGTCTCTTCTCATTGAACAACTGGAAGTTTCTTTGTCTTTTTCCTAGCTCCACATCAAGTGTTGCTCGGTCGATGAACAATTCCCACTGGTTGAGCAGATTTCGATACTCCAACAGCCAAGACTTCTCTATGAAAAGATTCTCTACGCCAGCTACACTTCCATCCTTATTCTCCGTCAAATCAGTCAATGCATCATTGATATTTCTGCATACAAGCAATGCAGCTGTCTGTATATCATCATATCTATCAATATATTGCTGCAACAAAAGGGTGCCATCTTGATTCAATCCCGTTATCAAGAGACCCTCTACGGATCCTGTTTCTTTGCAAAACTTGTCTATGTGAGAAATCCATTCCATATTTTGCTCTAAAGATAGATAGAAGCTCGCAAATGCGATTCGATCTTCGAGATATAGTTTGTCATCCGAAGTAATAAAATCATAAGACGATTCGATAGGGCCTTCTTTCCCTGAAAGAGATACTACATGTAACATGAATCTACAGATGGCCACCAAGTAGTTAGCAGATGGCCTCGAGTGCACATAGGATTCCAGTTTGACAAGAGTGGCTTGGCACATGTTCGCCCATGCTGTTGATTTGCGAAGCATATTTCCTGTGAATCCAGCAAAACACATAGATACCATCGAGATTGTATGTTGGTACTCGTAGTCGTTTCTTCCCCCAGTAGCAGTAGAGTTGTTATTTTTATTTTTAAGCGCATTGTTCTCCTGTTTGGAACCCAATTCTACCACGCCTTTTACTTCGGGAGAATGATCCTCCTGGTATTGATCGAGACTTGTGTTTCTTCGGAGAACGTTGATCCCTAAATCAATATCTCCATGCCAAATTGCCAGCGCTGCTGCTCTTTCAAAGCTGTCCAACACCTCACACTCTTCTACAATCGTCTCTAGTCCACTGATGTCTTCATTACTCTTTGTGGCCAAACGCTCGTCGTAAATACTTGTCCAGCCACATACCACTCGGACCGAGTCGCGACAGGTAGACGAATAGTAAGGAATATTACTAAAGAGAGGATGTCTTTCATGTGAAGTATCGTCTTTGCTGCTCATTTCTTGCAACATCGCAAGCACACCACAATTCCACAAGGAGAGATCTTCGTTTGGAAGCGATTCAATACGATCCACCCAACTCCACACCCGTGTCAATTCTAACACATTCTTGAGGTAAGTGAAGTCCGAGGAGGACTCGGAAAGCGGCGAATTTTCTCGTGTCATAATATCTCTTACATGTCGTAGAGAACTATCACCAGCTACATCGGCTCTGCCGTCTTCGTCACCTTTGTCACCCATATCTTCATCTTTTACTACTTCTGTATCATTATTATCTCCCTCGATATTATCGTTTCCATTCCCTTCATCACCATTATCCGTGGCACTAACATTATCCTTATTGGCATCATCACTAGATTGTGCTTCATATTCATCTGACAGGACCTGTAGATTCTTACCTGCATCGAGAGAGTATCCTCTAGAACAACGATATTGAATGATTTGTTCTATACTTCTGAACTGTTTCTTCGTCTTCATAGTAGGAAGCGATGTTTCTACACAATAGGCACCGTTGATTGTAGTTCCTTTTGAAGAGAACGACAAAGGCACACTTTCTGTAATTTTGCATTCCACGACTTTGGATTGAGTAGCTACAAGAAGACGATTCGTGCTGCCTTCTGAATCACTTCGAGAGGATCCGATAGGCACTTCCCATGACATGGACTTGATTGATTCATTGATAGGGATGGTGTGAATGGGAGTACGTGTGACTACATCTGCAGCAGACTTAGAAGTATTGAAGAATAGAATCTGCTTGTGTCGATTCGTGGCCACAACACAGACATTGGCGCGATCTAGAGACCATTGGAAATCTGTGACTGTTACTTGTGCACCTTGTTGACCTTCTGGCTCTCCTGGAGATATTGTAAACAGTGCAGTCAGTTTCGATTTGCTGCTCGTATCTTTTCTTATGTCCCATAGCTTGATCGACTCGCCAGCTGTATCGGAATAAGTGGCCAAGATGTGACTATTGAAAGGATCAGGCATCACTCCTTTCACTTTTCTCGGCCTCGCTGCAGGATGAGCCATCAACGAAGCTTCGGCAGACCCTTTGTCTCCCACACGAGTGTCGAAGATTCTCACCCATCCCATAGAAGTGCCTACAGTCAACATGTGAGGATTGTCTGGCAACCAACACAACGAAGATGTTGCTTCTTCGTAACACAGTTTGACTAGCGGTTGGCGATCTTTCGCGGCCTCTTTATCTTTCTCCCGCTGTTGATGTATATCCCATAACAAGACACAAAAATCTCCTTTCAGCAACTCAAAACCTGCAGCTACATGATTGTGGTTATTTCGATTCCAAGAAACACTACTACAAGCACGACGCGTACCTTTGCCCACAGGACTATAAATGCATGACTATTGAAGAAAGAAAGTAAGAAGTAAGTGGAAGAAGGAAGATGAGTTAGTACCGTAATAAAGCTTTACATGGCTGACGGAGAGAGAGAGAAGAAAAAAAAAGAGAGAGAGAGAGAAAGAGAGAGAGAGAGAGAGAGAGAGAGAGAGAGAGAGAAAAAAAGAGAGAGAGAGAGAGAGAGAGAGAGAGAAAAAAAGAGAGAGAGAAAGAGAGAGAGAGAGAGAGTACTATTACACACCTCTGTCATTTTGTCCTTGTGGAAGTTCAGTATGGACACATGTCCGCTTTGGTTGCCATACGCAATCTCTTCTTTGGCTGCACTGAAATCCAGACAGGTTAAATTGTTAACTTCTTTCGATGCTACGGGCTCCGTGGAGCGAACACAAGACGGATCATTGACATTGTATATCTCGAGCCGGTTTGAAGTCCCAACAGTGAACTGGTTCTTCGTTATAGGACTCCATTTGATTATTTTGCTTGAACTCATCGCGATCTTTTACCTTAAATGTGTCTTCCTGCACAGATTCCCTAGAAATAAGTCTGCTATTTGAATAGCACAGCCAAAAATATAGGCTATGAAGACTCTCGGTGCAGAACCAAACTGCGATCCTACAAATAGTGGTGGTGGAACGACGCGCCAAAGCGCCAAAGAGGGTTATCCCGCCACCCGATTCAGTCACTTCCATAATCCCATTCACGGTGGTCTGGGACATGACATGATCGTGAAAGAATATATATAATATACCATGTCGGCTACCTATAATATAAGCACGCATGACTTTGCACATTTGAAGGCCCTCCTGATCGAGAAGATGAAAGATGCCAATTCGAGTTATAAAGCATATGACGATGTGAAGCGTATCAGTGCCGACACGGAAGAAGTGATTAACAAAGCCATTCGTTCTAGCAAGAGTGACAAAGAGTTGCAACAGCGTTTGCAGCAGAAGATGAGCAAGATCGATCCAATCAATCAAGTGCATTGGTTTATGAATTATCGATCCTTTCTCAAGAGACTTATGACCAATAATGCAAGTGTCTTTGACAAGAAACTAATCAAGAGTTTCAAATCAATCGAGGATTTGAATGAAAAGGTACTACTGTCGAAGATTGGCGATATTGTCAAAATCAGAGTGGAAGTGAAATGGATCATATCGAATGAAAGCAAGCAGATACATGAGATGTGTCGTTTGTCTAATCAACTGAAAAACTGTATCTTGACACGAAAAGAAGATATTAGTGGTGAAAATGGCATTTCTAATGGTAGTGAGAGTGCGTTGTTGACGTTTGCAAATGACAACGTGAATGCTGTGAATGCTCTGTTACAGAAAATTAGCAATGGAATCAAAAACATTGCCTTTGATAAAGGAATCGTGCAGAACATTTCTTCTCTCACTCTATCGATAAGTCAAAGCGTGCAAAATCAAAATGATCCTGCAAATGCGAAGTCTGTCAGAGTTGAAACGACCCGACTCCTCCGGCTGATGACGGTAATAATTGCATCTCAGAGGAACGTCATCGCTATGTATAGTGGATTGGTGCAAGGAAGCTTGCTATCCGACCTGCACTTCAATGCTTACAACCAAAAGCAAATGAAAAGAAAGAGAGATATCAGCCCAGCCCTTGTGCGCCTGACCTTTCAGAAGCAATCGTAAAGAAAATATTAGTAACAGTGTAAAGGATGTAATGAGAAATGTACTAATTCTTTGATGCATAATATAAAATGTCTATAAATCTACACAGTTGACTCTTCCTCCTTCAGATTAGCCTTAATCTCCTTCTCCGTGAACTCGTCTTCATCTTCGATGATAACTCCTCCAGGGCTCATCTTCGTCAACATGATTTCTCTTACTTCTTCTTCGACTTCCTTTGCTAGTGGTTTATTGGATCTCAAGAACTCTATAGCTGGTCTTCTACCCTGTGCAAATCTCAAATCTCCTTTACTATACCATGAGCCTTTCCTTTCCACGACTTTACAAGTATCTGCAGCATCCAATAGACATCCCAAAGTATCGATTCCTGTACCGAATAAGATGTCAAATTCTACTACACGGAAAGGTGGTGCTACTTTATTCTTTACTACCTTGCACTTGACCATAATACCTTCGTTATCTTTTAAAACTTCTCTTCTACGAATATCTACGCGTACAGATGAATAAAATTTCAATGCATTTCCTCCCGCAGTTACTTCAGGATTACCATACATGATTCCGATTTTCGATCTCAATTGATTGATAAAGATCACAGTTGTTTGTGATCTGGACAATGAGCCGGTGATTTTACGCAATGCCTTTGACATCAGTCGTGCTTGTAAACCCATCTGGGTGTCAGTCATATCTCCTTCTAATTCTGCTCTAGGTACTAATGCTGCCACAGAATCAATCACAACCACATCGACTGCAGAAGAGCGAACCAATTGATCGACTACATCCAAGGCCATCTCTCCAGAATCTGGTTGGCATACTAATAAATCTTCCACATTCACACCTAGATTCGAAGCATACACAGGATCAAGAGCATGTTCTGCATCAATGAAGGCTGCATTCCCGCCACTTTTTTGTATCTCTGCAACTGCGTGTAAAGCCAGAGTCGTTTTACCAGACGATTCTGGACCATAAATCTCCACCACACGACCACGTGGATAACCACCACCCAGAGCCAAATCCAATGTCAGACTACCAGAGGGTGTCGTAGCAACATTCATTGCAGGTGTTTCTCCCAGTTTCTGGATACTGCCTTTGCCGTAACAACGCTCGATCTGGTGCAAAACGCCACTCAAAGCCTCCATACGATCACTGCTGTCATCTATAGGAGGACCTACGACGTCATCACCAGCCTTCTTGCGAGCAGAGAGCACAGAATCCTTGTTGGATCTTGCCACTTTAGACCGTATCGTCAAGCCAGGCATAGATCGGAAGCCATTAACGCTTAGGGCACATATTGTGAGCAAACAATACACCAGTGTGATTTTCATACCGAAATTTTAGCACAAAACGCTCTCAATTCAACTCAACAAAAGTTGCTGCCCGAACAGCCGAAGAAGATTGGCTGGCACTCCCTGATTACAAACTGGTGGTGGTGGTGCACGCAACCACGCCCATCCTCCGCAACCAGCATAGCACACAGCACACATTGATACCCTCTACTCTACTGCTATACTCAAATTGTCCTAACTTAAGGTATTTGGTTGTGCAGGAAGACGTATTTGATTACATCTGACTTTGATTGCCACAAATTGCACTAACTCAGTCATTCAAAGCTATGGCGACTACGATTAGAAGCTATCTGGGCTTAATCCTACTCTTATCCATCATTCTGCGCATCTTGATTGCCTGTTTCGGCCATTCTGGTGAAGGTGTGCCTCCAATGTATGGAGATTACGAGGCACAACGCCATTGGATGGAAGTCACGTTGGCATTACCGATCGGAGAATGGTATCGACACACACCTCGCAATGATTTATTGTACTGGGGCCTGGATTATCCGCCATTGACGGCCTATGTTTCTTACATTTGTGGTTTCTTTGCATCAATAATGACACCTGCATTGGTAGAGTTTGAGATCTCACGAGGATATGAAGGTACAGATGGGAAGATATTCATGCGTTCTACCGTGTTAATGGCAGATATGCTCATCTTTATACCTGCTGTTGTGCTATTATGGCAGTTCTGTATCAAGAATGATGCCATGATTAAGAGAGAGATTCAATCCATTTTGTTATACAATGATACGGAATCACAACCAGTCTACTATTCTCAACTGCTATTATGGTGTTGTCTAAATGTTCCTAGTTTGCTCATTATAGACCATGGTCATTTCCAATATAATGGTGTGTGCATAGGCTTTGCATTGGCCAGTTGTTATTGTCTGTGCAACAATCAAGATCAACTCGCAAGTGTATTGTTTTGTCTATCATTGAATTTCAAACAGATGGCTCTGTATTACGCGCCTGTCTTTTTCTTTGCGTTATTAGCGAAATGTGTCTATCAACGAGATTTGAAAAGCAAGATAATGAAATTGATGGGTATTGGCAGCATTGTGATATTCGCATTTATTGCATTGTGGCTTCCTTTTTGCCTTCATGCTTCTACAAAGGAAAATGAGACTTGTGTGTCTTCACTATTACATGTACTATTCCGGTTGTTTCCTTTTAATCGAGGTATTTTCGAAGACAAAGTGAGTAATATCTGGTACGTTTTGTCTGTATTAATAGACTTTCGAACCTTCGTGGAAACAGAAGTGTTGGTCAAGTGCAGTCTTCTCCTGACTGGATTGCTGCTAGTTCCGACTGGCGTATTCTTGTTTAAGTGCATTGAATATACTATGCGTCAAAGAACAGCAATCACGAATGAAAACAAGAGTGTCTCGGAAAGTGATGGACATGTGGCTCCTCTATATCTGTGTTTATCATTGGTAAGTAGCAGTTTGGCGTTCTTCTTGGCCTCTTTCCAAGTGCATGAGAAATCCTTGTTGTTGGCTCTGGTGCCAAGTTCATTTCTCATACCTTATGAGCCCATTTTGATAACTTGGTTCCAGATATTGGGAATGTTCACTATGTATCCATTACTGCAGAAGGATCAGCTTTCCGTCGTGTACGTGATCCTCATTGTCATCAATCTAGTGATTGTGGAGTCTTTTTGTGCACATCGATTGCATTTGTTGAGTCCATCAGCCCCATCAGTCGTCAGTGATGATGCAAATAATGGTACTGATAATGCTGGTACCACGCCCACGGCTATTGAAGAACCAATGGTATACAGAAAAGAGAAAAATATAGGACCCGTGCCATCTTCTCTCAAGTCTCTTCTCGTGTCGATTTCGTTCCTAGGAATCCTTGCGTTACATTTATGCGAACTTTATGTGCCTGCCCCCGTACGATACCCACATCTGTATCCAGCATTGTTCAGCATCTATGGTGCATGCAATCTGGGTGTCATGTATCTCCTCGTGTCAATGTGGCAATATACGATAGTGACGAGATTCGAATCCACAAACAAGGCCAAAACTGATTAGTATATATGAATGAATGAATGATTTATGTTATATTATTGAATGTATATGTAAGTTACTGTAACAAATGCGTACGTTATCCAGCACCAGAACCAGCCAATGTAGGATGTATTTGAAGTGACTAGACCGTCTCTCTCCGGATTCCCCTTGTAATTTTTCTGAGATCGATCGATTGGGACCTTTTTGTAATGAACGATGCTACATCGCAAGTAGAATCGTCATCTATGGGCCTGGATTCGCAGACAGAACGCGCAAAGATCCTTTCGAACTTGAGATCTGCGGATGGCATCATCGGCCATCTGGATCAATTCATCAGTCCCTTTGAAGCCCATTCTGTGAAGCCTCTACTGTATGTGGACTGGACAGCGAGTGCTCGTTGTGTGAAAGACATTGAAGACTATGTACAGCGCGAAGTGATGCCCTTTTACGGTAACACACACACGACGACTTCTATCATTGGACACCAATCGACCTGCTTCCACGATGAAGCTCGTCAGATAGTAGCTCAGGCGACGAATGCGAAAGTGACTGGCAAAGCATGGGAAGATGCGGTCATTTTCACTGGCAGTGGTACTACAGCTGCGGTGGATAAGCTCATTCAGTCATTAGGATTGAATAATCCTGCTTTCCTTTTTGATGAGGATGAGGAGAATGAGAATGATGATGGTGGTGATGGGAATATCTCCAAGAGTCAATATCGTCCTATAGTGTTTACAACGAGTTATGAGCATCACTCCAACTTGTTGCCTTGGCGAGAAAGCAGTGCTGATGTTGTGACGATTGCTTACAATGAGAGCACAGGAGTGGATTTACTAGATTTGGAGCAGAAGTTGCAAAAGTATCGTCATCGTAAGATCAAGATTGGTGCTATGTCTGCGGCATCGAATGTCACAGGCATTTTGACAGCTGTGGATGAAGTGTGCATTCTGCTGCACTCTTATAATGCTTGGGCATTCTTCGATTATGCCACTGCTGCACCTTATGTGCGTATTGATATGAACCCCACTTCTGTCAACCCATTAGCCTACAAAGATGGAATTTACTTCTCAGGTCACAAGTTTCTCGGCGGCCCGGGCTCTCCAGGGGCACTCATTGTCAAACGAAACATTCTTTTGGATAAGAACACTCCACCAAGTGTCGTTGGAGGTGGAACAGTGTTCTACGTGACGGAAGATCATCATCGATATTTGTCAGTACTGGAGCACAGAGAAGAAGGGGGTACTCCGAACTTGATTGGAGACATCAAATTAGGTCTCGCTATGCATTTGAAGCAAAGTATCGGTGCTAGATGGATCGAAGAAGAAGAGCTGCGATTGTCGCGACTGGTCTGGAATCGCCTGCAGCAGAATGACCATGTAGTGTTGGTTGGTAGAAGCAATAGTGGCGAAAGCAGTACAGTAGGTCGTTATCTTCCTATCTTCTCCTTTCTTGTGAAGCCAGATGTGCGTGTACCCATTATGGGTAGTAATTCAGAGGATTTCAATCATATTAGATCTCCTTACTTTTTGCATCACAACTTCGTCTGTGCTCTATTAAATGACCTATTTGGAGTGCAAATGAGAGGAGGATGTCAATGTGCTGGTCCATTTTCTCAACAACTTCTCGGTCTTAGTGGCACTGCGAATAGAGAGCTTGAGGCTGCTTTGTTAGAAAAACATGAATTGTTACGTCCAGGATATACTCGTTTCTCCATCCCTTTTTGGATGTCTGAAAAAGAAGTCGAATATGTACTTGATGCTGTCGATTTTGTCGCCAATCACGGAGTGGAGTTTATGCCAGTGTACAGATACAACCACAAGACTGGAGAATGGGCCCATAGCACACGACTAACGAAGTTCCCAGAAAGGAAGTGGTTGAGCCATTTTAATGTAAGCTCCATAGAAGTCGCTGGTGGAAGCAATGAAGCAAGGAAAGATGATACTCGTTCAATTACAAGTCATGATCTGTTAGCAAATGCAATGAAAGATGCGTGGATAGAGCTCGAAGCTATGAAACAGCAAAACACGACTTTGCTCTCCAAGGCCACTGGAAAGACAAGTACTGTAGATTCTGACAAGATTGTGGGCGCATGGGAGCATCTGCGATGGTTCCTGGTACAGGCAGATATGTTATCGATTTCGCATTCGAGAGTAACGCTCTTTCGAGAAGAGAAGGATATCATTATTCAACCTTCAACTCATGAGTTAAAACTGAACAATGGAAGCAAAGAAGTGACAGAAGTGACACTGTCAAGTTATGCGACCAAGAGAGAGAAGAAATTGTCTGTCAATGTTGGCAAGGGAAGAACGAAACCTCAGTATCTGAAGCTTTTTCTGTCTAAAGAAGACTTCGAGATCTTCAACCAATTCAAAGAGAGTGTATCAATGGGCCATCCGCCACTAGTCAGGGTACCCGAATCAAAACACAAATCATCGAAAAAGGAAAGCAATATAACAGTAGGCAATGGAAATGACGGTCAATGGGCACAGGAAGAGAATGTTACCATACCACTCGGTACTGAAGAAAATCCTTCCTCTGAGAACAATGCTATGGGTTTGATGTGTGATACTGGTAAGTGTCTCATGCCAATCAAACAACCAAGACATGTGTCTGCTGCTGCTTTCAAACACAAGCCCATTCAACCACCTAAGAAGATCTTGAAGGCTGTAGGACAATGCATTCGAGATTGGAGTATGATTAAGGATGGTGACAGACTCTTATTAGGATTATCAGGAGGAAAGGATTCTTTGAGTCTATTGCATGTTCTCATTGCATTACAAAAGAAGGCACCGGTGAAGTTTACAATAGCATGTGCCACAGTAGATCCACAGACTGAATCTTTTGATCCATCACCATTGATTCCATACATGGAGTCTTTAGGAATCGAGTATCATTATCTATCCAGACCCATTGTAGAAATGGCCTCTACCAAGCTACAAGGAGATAGTTTGTGTGCATTCTGTTCTAGATTCAAACGAGGGTTGCTGTATACATGTTGCAGGGAACATAACTATAACAAATTAGTACTTGCTCAGCATTTGGATGATTTAGCAGAGAGCTTTATGATGTCCATCTTTCACAATGGAACTATGCGAACCATGAAAGCCCACTACAGTATTAATGCTGGGGATCTCCATGTGATAAGACCCTTCGCATATTTACGTGAATCTCAATGTAGAGATTTCGCACAATCAACAAAGATGCCGATCATAAATGAAAACTGTAAGTACTTTGCAATTCCCAATGACATTCGTTATCTGCCAACCAACCTACACGAACAACTAACGGCCAACAATTTTCCGTCTACCATACAATTAAACATATATTTGTACAGGCCCTGCATGTTTTGAGCAACCAAAAGAAAGAGCACGTATGAAGAGTCTCTTAGCACAGGAAGAAAGTATGGTCCCTGCACTGTTTTCAAATCTGAGGAGATCTTTAACTCCTTTGATGGGCACAACAATCTATGAAACTATTCACGGGGTTATGCAAATGATTGAAGAAATAAATCCCAAGAGTAGAGGTGGTGGTAACAAGAAAAGAACTATTGCTGAAGTCGAAGAAGATGATGAAATGGTGGTCATCAAGAAAGATGTATTCATGTAACGCTGATTAATTAATGTCCTTCATATACTTAAACTACAAAATACATGATTTCATCATATGTGACAATATCTATATTGAGATTCAAATGATAACTATTTATTATTTTTCTTCTTCTTGTTAGGTGATGATGTTGTTGCAGGCAACATCGCTGCTGTATCGCGTTTTCTATGTGTGTCATTTGCTTCGAGATAATCAATGTGAAGGTTCATTTCTAGAATTCTATCACCTAATTTCTCCAACACCCTGATATCCACGTCCACCTTTTGAAATATGGTCAGGCAAAGGATTGTCATACCTGTATTTTTATGAACGAATTCTACTTTGTATTTGCTCTCGTGCTTGTACGTGGTAGAAAGTCTGTCACAAATGGTCTTTATGTTCAAAGCTCCTTCAATACCATACTTTGGAACTAAAACCTTGACTGCTTCATCATCGACACTCAATACATAAGCTGTCACTTTAGATGGCCTATCCTTAAAATATAGCAGAGTGTACAACTGTACGGATGCTCTTTGAGCATATTGTGCCGCTCTGTGACGTCTATTCAAATGTGCACACAAATCTTGTTGTCTATTCTTGTCAGCATTTCCAGCAGGTAATGCGAACACTCCAATTGCTGCAGCCAATAACCTGTGAACAATTACATCGGCGTATCTACGAATTGGTGATGTGAAATGAGTATAGATAGGTGCTGCAAGACCATAATGGTGCCATTGATCCTTGGGGATTTGTCCTGAACAGAAGTATTGTGCAGGTGACATGACTCTTGTAGACATAATTCGCAACAACTTGTTGAAATAGGAATCGTCTTCTTTAACAGCCATATCCAGACTATCCGCCAAAGTTTTGGAAGATTGGATATTGAGACTGACTCCTGCAGCAATGGCAGCTGACAGCAATGGAGCGAATTGTTCTTGAGAAGGCGGTTGATGACGACGCAAGACTCCCAAGGTTGGAAAATGACGCAAGACCTTCTTGGATACCGTGATATTCGCCAAAAGCATCCACTCTTCTACCAATGCATTGGCCTCTTTCAACACATACATATTCACATCTGTAGGATTCTCTGTCTCTTCGTCCATCTTGAAACGAACTTCGGGGGATGCCAACGTCAATGCTCCCATGTCAATACGTTGCTTTCGTAGAATCTTGGCAATTTGATTCAATAGCTTTACAGACACAGCAACTTGATCTGTCTCATCTGTGGGACTGTCCAACATGACTTGAGCCTCGTCATACGTCAAACTCGCGACAGAGTGGATAACCGACTTGCAAAAGTCTACATCGTAAATGTTCCCTTCGTCATCCATCTCCCAAATCACAGAGAAGGCCAAATGATCCTCTTTCGATCGCAATGAACACAACTCTGTAGTTAATAAACTAGGCAGCATATCGAGACGTCTCTCCACCAAATATGTGGAAGTAGCTCGATGGGCAGCCTCTTTATCCAATGCTGAGTCTGGATGCACGAAATATGTGACGTCAGCAATATGTACACCAGCTTGGAGTCGACCATTGGGTAGCCTCGTACAATGTAACGCATCATCAATATCTTTACAGCCTGGAGGGTCGATGGACACCACAGGGATGTGTCTCAAGTCTGTTCGTTGAGCAACGATATCTGGAGTGATCTGCCAATCCATAGGTGGAAGGCAGGACATCACTTCAGCTGTGAAGGCTTCGTGAGGTACATCAAATTCGTGTAGCAACACCTTCGTCTCCACCTCTTTGTCTCCATTTGTCCCCAACCGTTGTACGTAATGACCTAGAGGGTATACAGAGTCTCGCGGCCAGTCATCGATCGTTACCAACAGCCGCGAATTCTTGAACACTTCTTTTTGACGCGTAGAGACTCGAACGCGAGGGATCTTCTTGTCTACCGGTACAAAAAGGTACGATTCTTGTGCAGCTATTGTCGAGACTCCAGTACCCTCATCATTCGTGTCGGCAAGGCCTCCCGTTGTCGCTATATCCATGGAATCCTTATCAAGAGTAGCATTACTGAAAGCACTCGACATATCCACAGAACCAGCATATTTCCTCCAGTTACGACGAATAATACCAACGATTCTACCATACAGTTTCTTTGGACCAGAAGCGATGACTCGTTCATTAGTAGAAGTGGTAGTAGCTTGCGTCGAATCAATTCCTTCGATCTCCTCTGCCGTCATACCAGCGAAGCCGTCTGCTATGGCTCCAGTACCCCCTACAGTCACCCCTTCGGCAACATCATCAGCATCATCCTCGAATGCGGACACCTGACTGTCATCTTCTTGTTCCATAGATAGTTTAAATGTCTCTAAGAATGATTGTTCTTCACTCGATGGCGTCTCGTCCACTATCTCTATCGCCACCACATCACCATCTACTGCACGATTGACTCTCCAGGCTGAGTTAATAGAGATAAACTGTCTCTCTGCGTCCGCTTCACGACCTTTAACGACGGCATAGCACTCTGTCCAACTGTTGATCGATTCACCCAAATCTCGACATCGGATAACACCGCGTAGATATTTCCCACTTGTCAAGCCAGAGGCTATCTCATTCGAATTGATATGCGGAGGATACGATATTCTCATCACTGCTTTGTCATCAGTCGCATGAGCAGCGAGCGAGTCCAATAAACGAGCATCTGTACTCGATTGCGTGGATAGATAATCTCGGATACTCATTGCAGAAACACCTATTTCAATGGCTTTGCGCTGATTATCCATATCGTGTGATAACAACAATACTTTGGCCTTGTCCTCTCCTCCCAAAACACCTTGAAGAAACTGGCAGACTTGTCTAATGCCGCGATCGTTGGCATCATTCATAGATTCGTCTTTGTTTCTCAACACGTGAGTATCCACCATCATCTCATTAGGAATGAATAGACATTGCCGATCTTCGTCAGATAGCATATTTTTAACGCGTTGGTAAGCTGACAGATTGTTGTGTTTTACTTCCGTCAAGACTGTCTGCAGAATCACTAGATCATGCAAGGGTCCTTTATTACTCATCCCCTTCTTATTTCCTGTGGCCTTGTATTCCAACACATCTAATTCCTGCAATGCAATGTTCGTATCCAAGACGATTATATACTCGCTATGTCCATACAATTGCTTGAACTCACTCTTAGATACAGCAGTACGCGTGGCACCAAGATAACCCACACAATCGTCTTGTCGCAGATATTTCTCATGGACCACTTTCGAAATCTGTCCGCGCTTAGAGCGACGGAAAAAGCTTTTGCGAACCACTGTTGGCTCAGAACTACTTACAACACTCATCAAGAGAAACGTCAAGTGTGTCACAAAGTCTGTGGACAGGACAAAGAAAGCACCGCTGCTCTTCTTGCTGTCCTGCACCCCACCCCGTGATTGCACTTCCAGAATGTTGGCGCGCGCAAGTGTTTACATCGAGTACAACCGCGGGCCTTTTGTTTTGAACTCTCACAATTGATTTAAATTTAAATTTAACTCAATTCGTTGAAATAGCAGAGATATCGAGCTTCAAAGTCCAGGAAATTCATTAGAGAGAAGATGCGTTTAGAAACTACAGGATCGAATTGTCAAATTGTGCACCCCAATGACGGAGAGCACAGTGCCACCATCTTTTTATTCCATGGCCTTGGAGATTCGAGCGATGGTTGGATCTCAAGTGCAGTGGAATGGCACAAAACCTTGCCTCATATCAAGTTCATTGTGCCTTCAGCAGAACCCATGCCTATAACGATGAATGCTGGTTATCGTATGCCTGGATGGTTCGATATTGTAGATTTGCAGGAAGGATTAGAGAAAAATTGTGGAGGCATAGAAGAGTCGCGTCAATTGATCTTATCAATGATGAATGACGAGAATCAACTGGGTATTCCTTACAATCGCATGATGCTTGCTGGATTCTCTCAAGGTGGATGTATGAGTCTGTTTACAGGATTGCAAATGGAAGATGAATCCAAAAAGATTGCAGGTATTCTATGCATGTCCGGTTGTATGCCAGCACCTGACAAGTTCAAATTGAGCGCGGGATTCGAAGATGTGCCTGTGCTCCATTGTCATGGGAAAGTAGACCCTGTGGTGCGCCATGAGTGGGCTGTGAAGACCAAGAGTGTGTTGGAATCAGAAATGGCTTTCAAGACTTACACTTTAAAGTCATACGATGATCTTCCTCATTCCATCAACACCGCTGTGATTCAAGATGCTCAAGAGTTCATTAGCGCTCACATACCGTTCGATGCTTCTCTTGCTTTGAAACCCAAGGATCCCAGTGAGATGAGTGTGAAAGAGCTTAAAGCTGCCATCGTGAGAGCAGGATTGAGCAACAAGGCTAGAGGTTTTAGCGAGAAGAAAGAATTCGTGGATCTTTTGAAGACCCATTATGCTGGAGAGGCATAGAGAGATGGACATTCAATAATGTCGATCATGTAGATTTATAGATAATTAAATTTGCTTCGATTGGTTTCCACATATACTACATGCAAGGTACAAACTAATAACAAATACAGACGGATCTCTCTCTCTATGTGAGCAATCATATACAACTGGTCAACTTTCTACTGGCAAGTCGATCCTTCCAATAGCGACTCGTCATTCGTGTGCGATAGGATACGATTAATGGTTCTATAGTACGATCACTACCAAAACCTGCCACTGAAGGTACTGTACTGGTGTTTAGAACATCACGACGGCGGGACACGTGGGGCATACACCTATTTGAAGTCGCATTTCCTGACATCATGGGATCCTTAGGAGTAGAGAGCAAAGGAATGTGCACCTTAGGAAGAGATGCATAAAATGGTGGCGGTATATTCGCATAGACTCCGTCTCTATTGATCTCAGAGCCTCTGCGCCAATTTTGACCATAGGCTGAAGATAGCACATCTGATCTCTGCTGATAGTACTGCTGTTGAGGTACATAGCTCTTCGTAGGTGTGTTTGGCCACTGGGAATCAGGAGAATCCACCAATATCGACATGGCTCTCAGACTCGAATCTGTATCAAATCGACGAGCAGCACTATTAGTATACATCAAAGGCATTTCTTGTAGACTGCTATACCCCTCCTCAATGACTGAAGTTGTCATATCCAATCCGTACACTGGTACCAGGTAACTTGTGTCGCTCTTATTTCCATCTCCTTCTTCTTGTTTCAGCATTTGCGATTCTACAATGCCCATCCTATGACCATGAGTAACCGCATGACTCTCTGCATTACTATTTGAAGCAGCATTGACACTCTTCTTGTCACTGTACACATAGACATCCATGAAAGATTCATCCTCTGCTACTTCCTTCGCTGAGAGAAGAGTTACTGGAGTGGAATTGCTTTCTATTTTGTCGCGTGTAGAAGCAGGAATGGGTGATAAACCTGGAGAATGGAGATACAATGGACCTGGATTCTGCGAAGACTTCTCGGGAGATTTGTATGAGTCGCACTGAGCTTGTGTTAAAGGAGGACTGCGTTGCCTTTCTTCTTTACATCTGTCATCCGAAATCACAGCTTGCATACTATTATTGTCATTGTTGCCAGTCTCTTCCATCTCATCATCGTCTGCATCTTCATCATCGTAGTGAATCGGAATGGCTTGTGTCTGTGTATGCACTTTGCCTTGTTCAAGTTTCTTTGTCGATTTCGACTGCATCGATCGTATTGCCTGCGTTTGTTCTTTTGAGTAAGTTCGTGATTGTGTTTCTGCATGTACTTGTGTCTGTGCCTGCACATTGATGAGATTGAGATTGTAAGAAGGAGACATTTGAGCCAACATATCATACGTCAATGTCGATACAGTATTTGATCCATCTGGACTCACTACATGCACAATAGGAAAGAAGTCTGAACCTTGCGGCTGGATGATCTTCCTCTCATCCGAACCGGACTTGCTTGCATGTCCAGTGTGTAGTAGATTATAATCAAACACAGTATGCGGATTAAGGCTCAATTCTGTCTGCGTTTCATGGGACAAAGATTGCATATTCCTGGCAATCACTCTATTCTCAGCTCCTTGGATATTATTAATTTCAATCAGAAAGCAGAGAGTGACCAGGTCAGGCATGTCAGGTCGGCGTCTGCATGGGCTGCGTCACGACCAAGAGTGTTAAAGGTTTTCAGTGCAATCAGACGATCACAATTGGTAAGATGCACATTTTTTTACTATTACATATGAAGGGAGTCTTTGTAACCCACTGATGCGTTATATATTGTAATGTCTCCCTGTTGGTGTCACAATGGACTGCAGAAATCATCTCTTACTTCCATGCGTTTTATTTACCAATTTGTTTCATTGTGATAACTGAAAATATGCATATATTAACATAATCCATTTATTTTAACCATACTATTCTCTCTCCTGTTTCATGGAATTGTATTGTATCAATCTTGTACACTGTTTTGTTATTGTATTTTTTCACTCACAATTATTTGATTTCTTGGATAGAAAGAAAATGTTCGGTGCGAAGGTAATTGCTCTTTTGGTAGTGTTTGTAGCCTGTGCTAGTGCTTACAACATGGGTATCAACGGTTTTGGCCGTATTGGTCGCCTAGTTGCTCGTATCATGATCGAAGATCCTGATTGTAACTTAAAGGCTATCAACACTGGTGCTTCTGCTGACTACATGGCCTACCAATTCAAATACGATACCATCCACGGAAGATGGGGTGGTTCTCTTGAGGTCAATGGTGATGACTTAATCATCAACGGACAAACGGTTAAGACAACCCATACCAGAAAGCCTGAAGAGATTGGTTGGAACACTCTTGGTGTAGATTACTTGTGTGAATCTACTGGTGTTTTCTTGACCGCTGACTCTGCTAAGGCTCATGTTGACGGTGGTGTTAAAAAGGTTATCTTTTCTGCTCCTGCTAAGGATGACTCCCCTACCATTGTCATGGGTGTCAACGACAACGAATACACCAAGGATATGACTTACGTATCTTGTGCTTCTTGTACCACCAATGGTCTTGCTCCTATGGTGAAGTGCATTAACGACAAATTCGGTATTGAGTCTGCTTTAATGACTACCGTACACGCAATGACCTCTACCCAAATGGTTGTAGATGGTTCTTCCAAGAAGGATTGGAGAGGTGGACGAGGTGCTTCTTCTAACATCATCCCTTCTTCTACTGGTGCCGCTAAGGCTGTAACCAAGGTTATCCCATCTCTTCAAGGTAAATTGACTGGTATGGCTTTCCGTGTTCCTACCGCTGATGTATCTGTTGTTGACTTGACTTGTCAATTAGAGAAGGAGACCACATACGAGGAGATCTGTTCTGAAGTTAAGCGTAGATCTGATGGTGATATGAAAGGATTCTTGGGTTATACTGATGAAGCTTTGGTATCTCAAGATTTCGTTACATGTCCTATCTCTTCCGTCTTCGATTCCAAGGCTGGTATCATGTTAAATCCTAAATTCGTTAAATTGATCGCTTGGTACGACAACGAGTGGGGATACTCCAACAGAGTTGTCGACTTGATGAAATTGATGGCTAAGACTGATGGTGCATAAACCAACTACCACTAGAATAGTTATGATGATTCATTTTAGGTGTTTGTGGTAAATACCAACTTTAAATTCTAATCGATTTGCGAAGATTTTCTTTATAAAATGCCAACAAAATAAAAACTTTTGATTTTGAACAATCCCACAATATCTACCACTACCTCAAAAGATTTACATATCATGCACTTATTCATTCGCATAGGGTCGCCAATTCTCTCTCCATATTTTTCATGGCTTGCTCTTCCAACTGCCCTTGGACGACTTCATGTGCGAAAATGAACTTCTTCTGCTGCTCATTGTCGCCAGACACTACACTTTTCAAGAACGCGCCTCGATTGGTCTTCCAGTCTTGTTCACTCACATGGATGTACTCTTGTCTCACTTTGCGTACATAAATATCGTATTCATCATCCACAGAACCTAACACGCTCATGTCCCAATCAATAAAATACTTCAAATCTTCATCATCACTACCTCCCACGTCGTGAGCTTTTGTTTGGTTAATGTATTCAAAAATGAGATCTACATCACTTTTGGGCAATGCATCTTGCATAGTGATCCTAAACAAATCTGCCGAATCTTCTTCGTTGGTCTTTGATTTTGGATCATAAACAATATCATGGAACACTATGGCCCAGTCAATGATATCCGGACGTCGCACTACATGGCGACTAGCAGCGTCTCGTGATAAGCTCAGCAAATGACCCAAATGCACTAAAGTATGGTAATGACGATGTTCTTCACTGT
>JACLAD010010270.1_pt1 | contig 22628 bp, 19 predicted proteins | sample 8027901 | NCBI WGS metagenome assembly JACLAD01 (sample SAMN15725071, study PRJNA655200) | protist metagenome | isolation source: fluorescence activated cell sorting (FACS) single amplified genomes of... | place: Spain: Blaines Bay Microbial Observatory, Mediterranean Sea | collected 2016-07-05 | reverse complement strand
ATTTTTCAGTCACGCTGATACGCGCGACGGCACCGCTGGATAGTTACAACTGGGAAACACAAAATGACACGACTTTTTAGAGGTGCGAAATCTGCTCAAATGTCGATTTGAGTGTTGGATAGAGTGACCTGTATATGGCGTATGCGCGATCGTATTGCGCTACATTCTCGCCGGGAGACGTGGTGCCTGTGACTTGGACAAGCTCAGCACAGGCGGTGGGCACATCAGGATAGACGCCACCGCCCACGGCCGCCAATACGGCAGCGCCAAACGCTGCCCCCTCGGCCGTGTTCACGCTCGTAATTTCAGCTTGCAATACATCAGCCAGAATTTGACGCCAGACACCACTTTTCGTACCACCACCGGATGCACGAACTTCGCTGACTTGTGCTAGTCCCGCCTGTTTCATCAGCTCAAAACTGTCGCGCAACCCAAACGCAACGCCTTCCATGACGGCACGTGCCATATGTGCCTGTGTGTGACGTACCGTTAGTCCAATAAATGCACCACGCGCGAGCGGATCGGGGTGGGGTGTGCGCTCACCTGTCAGATAGGGCAGGAAGAATAATCCTTCGCTACCTGCGGGAATAGATGCTGCTGCATCAGTTAGATCATCATAGCTTGTGTCGGGCGCAAGCGTGTCGTGGAACCAGCGCAGACTGCCTGCGGCTGAGAGCATAACGCCCATCAGGTGCCATTTGTCTGGCACGGCGTGGCAAAAGGCATGGAGGCGACCCTCAGGCTCGATGATTGGTTCATCGGATGAGGCGAATATGACGCCTGATGTGCCGAGGCTGAGTGCAACGATGCCATCGACGACTGCGCCTGTACCAACGGCATTCGCAGCCTGATCACCGCCACCTGCGATGACGGGCGTGCCAGCCGTGAGTCCACACTGGGCAGCTGCTTCGGCCGAAATCAGCCCCGTCACTTCAGTGCCTTCAAATGTTGCGGGCATCCAGTCTGGGTTGATGTCAAGGGTGTGGAGAAGTTCGGCCGAAAACCCGCGCTTCCGCACATCAAACAACTGCATCCCCGCTGCACCCGCTTTGTCCGACGCGATCACGCCAGTCAGCTTAAAACGCACAAAGTCCTTCGGAAGCAGCACATGCGCCACCTGTGCATAAATCTCAGGCTCGTTGTTCTTAACCCATAAAACTTTAGGTGCGGTAAATCCTGTTAATGCATCATTGCCCGTCACATCAATCAATCGCTGTTTCCCAAACAACGCCCGCATCTCATCGCATTCTGCACCCGTGCGTTGGTCATTCCAAAGCAACGCATTCCGCAAAACCTGCCCCTCTGCGTTAAGCAGCACTAAACCATGCATTTGCCCCGTCAGCCCAACCCCTTTGACCTCTGACGCTGCTACATCGCTGGCAGCCAAAACCTGTTGAATACTCTCGCAGGTCGCCGTCCACCACAGGTAGGGATGTTGTTCAGACCATAACGGCTGTGGCGTTTCATACCCATAAGTAGACGACGCAACGCCAATCACCTGACCTTTTTCATCCATCAGCAACGCCTTTGTCGCTGTCGTTGAGGTATCAATCCCAATAAAATAACCCATCTCTTCCCCTTATTTTCTGACCTGATGCGGTCATCAATCTACCATGTAGGGGCGACGCAAGCGGACGAGCAATGTCAATACTCAATCATCTAATGCCGCGCCCCCACGCCCTCTTCGCGTGTGGTAGCTAAGAAGGGCGAGGGGGCGCGGCATATAGTGTATTCATTGGTCAGAATGTATTCCGCTTGCGTCGCCCCTACGGTTGCTATCGATTAGTATTAGCGAACACCCAACAACAATTCAATCACCAACTGATCCAGTCGCTCATATGGCTGCCCTTTTGCACCCATCGCTGCGCGATCAAAACTGCGTGCTTTTAGTGCGGCGCCTTTCTCTGGCGAATATGCGCCGCTCACATCGGCAAACGAGCCATCATCGGCCGTGATTTCCGCTAGCAACGCCTGAATTTCAGCGTCTTCGTTGAACTGACGCGCTTTCTCTTTCAGGATCAAGTAGGTACGCATGTTGCCACGGGCGAAAGCCTTCACGTCTTCATAATCGCTGGCGCGATAGGCGTGGGCGTCAAAATGGCGGCTGCCGTCATAGCCGACATCTTCGAGGAATTTGACGAGGAAGAAGGCGCTTTTGAGGTTGACCGAACCAAAGCGAAAATCTTGATCGTATCGGCCGAAAGCCTGATCGTTCAAATCAATGTGGAACAGCTTGCCCGCATCCCAAGCTTGCGCAACATGATGTAAGAAGTTCAAGCCTGCCATATGCTCATGCGCGACCTCTGGATTGACACCAACCATTTCCGGTCGATCTAGTGTCTCAATGAATGCGAGCGCCGCACCAACCGTTGGCAGATAGATGTCGCCACGCGGCTCGTTTGGCTTTGGCTCCAGCGCAAATTTGAGGTCATACCCTTGGTCAACCACATATTCAGTGAGCCAGTTCAGCGACTCGCGGAACCATTTGCCCGCATCGCTCGGATTTTTGCCCGCGTCTGTTTCCGTACCTTCGCGGCCACCCCAAAACACGTAGGTTTTTGCGCCAAACTCAACGCCTAAATCGATGGCGTTCATCGTCTTTTGCACCGCATACGCGCGGACTTCGGGGTTGTTGCTGGTGAACGCCCCGTCGCGGAAGGTTGGGTCGCTGAACAGGTTCGTCGTCGCCATTGGCACGACCAAGCCTGTGTCATCCAGTGCCTGCTTAAAGTCGCGCACAATTTGGTCGCGCTCGCTGGCAGTGGCGTCGATCGGTACGAGATCGTTGTCGTGGAAGTTAACGCCCCACGCGCCGACTTCGCCAAGTAGATGTACTAGCTCATGCGGTTTTTTGGCGTCGCGCACCGGCTCGCCAAACGGATCGCGTCCCACGTTGCCAACTGTCCAGAGGCCGAAAGTGAATTTGTTTTCTGCTTTGGGTTCGTACATTGTGTCTCTCTCGTGAATATAGGTTTGTGAAAGCTGCACTAAGTGTAGCGAATACACGTGTGAAGCTGTTTGAGGGAATACCCCTATTCACCCCCCATGAAACCCCCTAAATTTAAGATTGAGAGACGTTGGTTTTCTAGCCCAGTAAATCGTCTAGCGGGTCGAACTGCTTTTCAACCGCCGCTTTGACTGCTGCAAGCTGAGGTTCGCTTATCAGGTTAATCTGGGCAGCATGGACAGCCGCCGTTTCGCTAGTTGGGCAAAGCAGCATTGGCACAGCGGTCGCGCCCGCAAGTTCGGTGACTTCCGCATCACGTGATTCGCCTGTTACGTCGCGAATGTAGATCGCGCGGATGCGTTCTGGGTAGCGCTGCGCGATCTCTGCATAGACTTCTGGATCGTGCTGCCCGCTATCGCCAATTAAGACGAACGGCAGGTTAGGGTAGGTGCTGAGAATTAGCTCAATGTGCTTGATTTTGTGCGTACCGTGACCCGTGGTGATGAACTTTTCTTCGTCGATACCGAGGTCGCGCAAACACATTGGACCAAGCGGGATATCGTGATTACTCATGAAGTCCGTGAGCAAATCGTATAGATTCCATGGGCTACTGGAAACGTAGAAGATGGGGTTGTTGATGTTGCCAGCAGGGCTATTTTGCAGTGCATGGTATAGCGCCGCGACGCCGGGAAAGGTTAGCCGCATTTTGGCATTTTGCAGGAAGGTGATTTGTGCGACACGCAGCAAGTTGGTTGCGTGCGTCTGGAGGATTGTGTCATCTACGTCGCTAATAATGCCGAGGTTGGCGCTGGCAGGTGGGATGAGCGTGTGTAGTTCGGTGATTTCATCCGACGGCGGTTCGATAAGTTGGGCGTAGACGGGGGTGTTTTGGTTGGGAATTTCGGCCGAAAAATACCCCTCATCATCCGCCTGCACCTTAACCTCAAAATCGCTGCTAAACACGCGGATTTTCGCGTAGCCAATCTCGTCGCTATTAAATCGTCGATACGAATTAAGCAAATTATTCCAAGTGCCGTCCGCATCCTCAGGTGGACGCAGCCCGTTGGCACGCAGTGCCCGACCGCGCACGCTAACCGTGTTCTCTGTACCAAACCAGAGGTAGGGTCGAATGTATGCGGTTCGGCTGCTGCCGAGTTTCTTCTCAAGCGCGTGCTTTAAGACATCGAACTGCGATTCTGCTGTGTTGCCAAGTATTGTGATTGCTTTACGCCATGTTGCCATATTGCTAGATTTTACTCGATCGGGGTGCATAACGGCGTAAAGCTGAATAAACTTTGAGGATGCAGCGATTGTTTAGGGGTCTGGTCTATGGGTGTCTTGTTCTGTGTGGGTTGGGAGCAACTGGCGTTACTTTGCTAGGGCTGGGTGCACGTCAGGATTGGCGGCTGGCGTTGATTGCGCATCCGCGACCGCAGATAGCGTTGGGGCTGGCGGGTGTTGTTTTACTTCTAGGGCTAATTGGCTCCAAACGTACTGCGCTACTTTTCTGTATTCCCTTGCTATTCAATCTTGGGTTCTTTGCGCCGTTGTGGTGGGGCGCTGCGTCAGCTCAGCACTCTGGTAAATCATTCTCGATCACACACCTCAATCTCGACTATGAACGCGTGGAGGCGCTTGAGCCGCTGGCGGCGATTGGGTCGGACGTCCTGTTTTTACAGGAGTTGACGCCGATTGTTTCACGCGAGTTGAGCGACCGCATTCCACAGTATGAGCCTGTCGTATTGCGATCTTTGTGGAATACGAGCGGGTCAGGCATGTTGGTGCGGGATGATTGGGATGGGGAGGTGATTTCGGCCGAATTCATCACCTTCCCCAACGACAGCCAGCGCCCACTGCTCGAAACAGTCATCAATCTCGATGGTACGGAAATTGCCATCCTCAACCTGCACGTCATTCGCCCGCGTAACTATTGGACAAACTTTGTGCTAGAAGACGCCTTTGAGCAGGTTGGCAAATGGAGCCTGCAACAGCAAGCGGCCGGACGCCACGCCGTTGTTATCGGCGACTTCAATAGCACGCCGTGGGCGCACCCCTTCCGCGATATGCTGCGTGATGGCAATATGGTGAATGGCCAGCGCGGCTTAGGTTTACGCAATACATGGCCTGCCACGCTGCCAGATTTGCTACGTATTCCCATCGATCACGTTGTTTATAGTGGTGACGTTTGGACGATTAGACACGAGATTGGCGTGCCGATGGGGTCAGATCATTTGCCGTTGACGGTGGAATTGGGAGTGCCCTAAATTAGAACTGATTTCAATCGGCTTCTTTCTTTTTGCGCTGCTTCCGAAATGCCTTCCGCACCCGCTGCCAAGTCGCCTTAATTGAGCCAACCTGCTCTGTTTCGACCTGATTGGCACTGTAGCGTGCCTGTAAAAATGCGTCGGTGAGTAGCTCAGAATCGGCCGAATCTTCCGGCCACTCATCCTGCAAATCAGCCAAAAACTCAGCGGGCGTTTGATGCGTCTTGCGCTCAAGCCCGCGCTCTTGCGCACGCTCGATCGTCTTCAGATAAAAGTAACGCACCTGCTCGCGAGTTGAGAGATTATTGGGATCAAGGCGGCGTTTTCCACGCTCAGGCAGCAGGGGCACTTCGCGCCCTAGCTGTTCGGCCACAAAAATGCGAGCCTCGTCGATTTGGGTCTGAATCTTGCCGCGCAGCATTTGCCACCAAAACTGGAGACGCTGCCAGAACTCGCGCAGCATCGGCCGAAGTTGAGACAGCTTACCCTGTTGCCACAAGAACAGCAGCGCCAGCACAATCGCCACACCAATCAGCCCCCATGTAATGGTGCCAGCCACGACAGGTGACATTGGTTCAGCTGCTACCACCTCACCACCGTCAAACTCCGGCATTTCGAGTGGCGGAGGCGGCTCGAATTCTTGCGTTTCCGAGCTTCCGGGCCCCATAAACAAGGACAAAAACCCGACAAATAACAGCACAAAAAAGTTGACGATGACAGTTGTAATGGCTGTGATGACCCAGATGATTGACGCTAGAGCAGTCGCAATCGGCGTCGTGTCGCCGATCGGAATAAATGCTGCAATCAGACCAATGCTGCCCAGCAGCATAAACGTGTTGCGTCGCCATGTTGGTGCCAGCGAAGCGTGCGGGCGCGTGCCGTTGACAATCCAACGCGCGTATAGCGCCGTGTAGCGACTGTAGCTGAGCAGCCAAAACCCGCTGAAGAAATAGACCAGCAGTGAGACAGTCAACAGTGGCGGAAACGGCAGGCGCGTTAATCCTGTGAACCACGCTTCTTCGCGCAGTTCACCCATTGAAATCGTCGACGCGGCCGCGCACACGATCAGAATGAAACCGCCAATCATCCAGCGCGAAAAGAAAAACTGGCTGATCGTTGTGCGGTCAGTGCGCAGCAAAATCGTTTCACGATAGACGCGCTGCTCATTTTTGGGCATGTTGAAAAAATCTAGCTCAAAATCAGTCATCGCTAGACGATTGAACAGCTTAATCAGGTCATTTGTCCACGCCCAAATCAGAATGGTTAGCACCATGTAGCCCACCCACAGACCGTTGAAAACGAGCCAGGGCGCAATCAGATAATCTTGCAGCTCGGCAACCCTTGGGAATCCTTCCGCCACTGCCCAGAGCACAATCCGTAGTATTAGCCCTAAGAACACAACTTCGGCCGCTCGAAACGCCAGTGGATTGCGTTGCCAGGTTGGCTGGTTGATCAGTGTGCGACCCGCAAAAATGCTCCACGCCACAACGACCCCAAACAACCAAACGCCTGCCTGCCAAAATGACGTTTGGGCATTTTGTTGGATGATAGCTAGTGGCCCGGCAATCAGCGCCATCGTCATCAGCCAAATAAGCGGCGATTCGAGACGCGAACGCGGATTGCGCACCGCCATGTCGGGCGCAATCGTCTTTGCGTCAACATCACTTGTGCTAACGTCTGTCGTAACGGTGCTTGTCATGATTGCACCTGTCCCAGACCGCTTTCATCAGCGACATAGTACGCTTGAAATCCAAGCTGCCGACAGCGTTCGCGAATGGCGCCAAAGCTGTTGGTGCGCTGCACGATGAGCAATACAGGAATGTAGCCTGCTCGCAGCAATCGATGCAGCGTTGACGTCATGCGTTCGTCACCGCTGGGGGAAATGACGACGATTGTCGTTCCCCAATTCAAGTGCAGAGTGGCGCGTGTTGCAAAATCGGCAAAGTGTAGCTGTGTGCGTTTTGATTCGATACGAGCCAGCAGTTCGAGCACACGCATTAAATGCGGGCGTCCGTTGCGCGGTGCAATTAGATTGCCTGACTGGATCACTGCTTTGTCATCAGATACGGAGTTGTCAAGTTGCTCACGCAGCCGCCCCGTGCCTTCATCAAATTCTGCACCATCGCCCAGTGGGTCATATCCATTTGTGGCGAGGCCAACCGGCTGGCGCTTGTTGGTCAAATGCGCGGCAACGGAAGCTGCTACAGTGACCGCCCACTCAGACGTTTCATAGCGTGTGTTACGGGCATATGTCTCATCATCTAGATCAAGCAACAGCATCGTTTCCAGGGAGATAGCGGGCTCAAGCGTCTTGACGAGCAGGTTGCTGCCAACCGACTGTGAGAGTCGGGCGGACGCTTTCCAGTTGATTTGGCGCATGCTGTCGCCGCTGCGGAAGTTACGCACGCCCATCGGCCGAGCGGGATCAGCATACAACCGTTGTTTGCTGGCGATAGTGCCGAACGGCAGTCGTGACGGCAATCCAAGCTTGGCGATGGGCAGAATGCGTGGGTAGACGGTGAGGTATTCGGCCGCCAACTCCCCTTTCGTTTCCGCCATCCCAAACACATCACCAGCCTGCAAGCGCAACGGCCCCACACGATAATAGCCCCGCCGCATCGCCCGCATCTGATAATCCAGCGTCATCTGCTCACGTCCTGCCAGCGAAATAGCCGAGCTTAAATTAGAGCCCGAACGTAAATTGAGCGCAGTCATCTCCTGAAGCTGAATCCACGGCAGCGGGATGCGACTTGGGTTCTCCAGATGAACTTTAACGGGAATCGTTTCGCCTAGAAACGCATTGTGCGCGTACTCACGCTTGACTTGGATGCCACGCAGCAATCGTGGCGTAAACCACCAGTTGAACAGATAAATGCCCGTTAGCACATACGCGATGTAAAACACAAAATCGACGCGTAGAAATGCCGCGAATGCGAGAAGGCCGACGATGAACACAGGAATTTGCCGTTGCGAAAGCATGCGCTGGTATCGTAGTGCAACAGATGGCGTTGGCGCAACTGTTTATCCGCGTAGTATCGAACTGCAAACCTCCAAGGTTTTCAAAACCTTGGAGGTTTTATAAGAATTCCCGGCATGGTTCATATAATCGAGAGCGATCCTTACAAAGACATGACAAGTAGGGGCCAGGCAAACGGGTCAACCAATTCGGGCAGAAGACACAATTAACCCGTTTGTCTCGCCCAGATTGGGCGCGTGTCGAGTGCTGGGGCGAGACAAATGGCATGATTTTGACCTAAGCTCAGCATGATAATGCCATTTGCCTAGCCCCTACAGCGCCTCAATTTGTAAAGATGACTTCACGTCAAATGAACCATGTCGAATTCCCATCAGCTAAATTTGTTTCCGACCGTAAGATTCGATACAGTCAGGCGGTCGGCAAACTAAGCTGACGTGATGCGGAATTTCACAAGCCAACAGGCGGTTTAATTGACAACACCAGAGCAAGGGCGCACAAGCGACGATAAAACATTCCTGCAAAAGCATGGTAGTAAGCTGATTGGGCTGGGCTTTTGGGTGTTGATGTTAGCATGCTATGCGTTTTATGTTCAGCGCAACAATCTGACTGTTGCTGATGCCGCTGAGCAGGTAACCGCTTTGATTACGGGAACAGTCTGGGGGCCGATCATCTATGTGGTGATTTACTGGATGCGTCCGCTGCTCTTTTTCCCATCAATTATTGGCACGATGCTTGGGGGCTTTTTCTTTGGGCCAATTGGAATTTTGTATGCTGTGATTGGGGGCAATGGGTCGGCGATGGTGGCTTATTTAATCGGCCGATTCTTCGGCCAAGGTATCCTCGACAGCAACGACAGCAATGGCCTGCTCCAAACGTATTCCAACCGTCTACGCGATAATAGCTTTGAAACGATTCTCATCATGCGCCTGATCCTATTACCCTATGACTGGGTCAGCTTCTTCTGTGGCTTCCTCAAAATCGCATGGCTTCCTTTTCTGCTTGGCACCGCCATTGGCTCCGTTGTTGGCACAGCCTCATTCGCATTACTCGGCACATCTTATGGCACGCTCGATGAATTATTGAGTGGTGAGATAAGTGCTGACCCACGTGCAATTACCCTGTCAATTGTGCTAATCTTACTCAGCATCTTGATCTCGCGACTGCTTAAACGACGCGAAAACCCACCCCCTAATCGCCCCTAACATCTGTAAGCCTCCCTACAATCAAATAGGTTGATCATGAGATTGGGACAATTTATTAAGGAAATCTTGTGATGCTACAAACCACACGTAAGGTTTGTTAAAACATTGTTGTCCGAGGGATGGGCGCACGAAATAGCGCCTCAAAATGAACAAATCAGGACGGTATTTCGTGACAACATCAACACAACACTACACTCAAGACGACAATCAAGACAATACGTTTCTTCAGAAACACGGTAGTAAACTAATTGGCCTCGCATTTTGGCTGCTGATAATTGGTGGCTACACATATTATGTCAATGTCAACGATTTATCGACGAAAGATGCCTTTACACAACTTGCACAACTCATCACGGGCAGTGTGTATGGGCCGCTCATTTACATCGGCCTCTACCTGATTCGGCCGCTCATCTTCTTGCCAGCATCGATTTGGACACTGCTTTCAGGCTTCTTCTTTGGCCCCATCGGTATTCTCTACACCATCATTGGTGCCAATGGCTCCACGATGGTTGCCTATTTGACAGGCCGCTACTTTGGTGAAGGCATTCTGGAAAACGGTGAGGGCGAAGGTTTGCTAAATCGCTATTCTGATCGGATGCGTGAAAATAGCTTTGAAACGATTTTGATTATGCGCCTGATCTTCCTGCCCTATGACTTGGTCAGCTTCTTCTCGGGCTTCCTCAAAATTTCTTGGATTCCCTTCTTGCTCGGTACAGCTATTGGTTCAATCGTCGGTACTGTCTCATTCGTCCTGCTTGGCACCTCATACGGCACCTTGGATGATTTGCTTAATGGTGAAGTTCAAGCTGATCCGCTCATGCTGGGTATCTCCATCGTGCTGATTTTGTCGAGCATTGGTGTCTCTCGTCTCCTAAAACGACGCGAAAGCGCAACTGCCGCGTAAGCTGTCAGACTTATACTGCGTCAGAGAAATGGCAGGCAGTATAAATCGATTTTGGAGATTCTGATGACACAGCACAACATTCAACCGAAAGATGCAATTAACGAAGATTGGCTTTCCAACGTTGGCCCCAGCGATTGGAAAAACCCAACCCCAAGCGGTCGCTATAATTTATTGGTAATTGGTGGCGGGTCCGCCGGACTGTTGGCAGCCGTTGGTGCCACAGGTGTGGGCGCAAAGGTGGCGCTGGTTGAAAAATCATTGCTAGGCGGCGACTGTTTAAATGTCGGTTGTGTGCCTTCCAAGACGATTATCCGCTCAGCAAAAGTGATTGGCGAGTTGCGCCACGCAAAAGAACTGGGCATCAACGTACCAGACGGCGTAACGGCCGATTTCGGGGCGGTGATGGAGCGGATGCGTCAGGTGCGCGCCAACATTAGCCACCATGATTCGGCCGAACGCTTCAAAGGCTTAGGCATTGACACCTTCTTTGGCGAAGGCAAATTCACATCAGCCAACACGTTTGAAATTCGTGGACAGACGATTGAATTCAAGAAAGCAGTTATTGCAACAGGCTCACGCCCCTTTGAATTGCCAATCCCAGGACTTGCTGAGGCAGGCTTCCTGACGAACGAATCAGTCTTCTTCAGCCTCACCGAATTGCCGCCGCGTATGGCCGTGATTGGCGGTGGCCCAATTGGTGCTGAACTGGCGCAATCGTTCCAGCGTTTGGGCGCTCAAGTGACAATTTTTGACGTTGCCCCACAAATCCTAAGCCGCGAAGATCCAGAAGCGGCGGCGATTGTGCAGGCATCTTTAGTCGAGGATGGTGTTCAGCTACAGGTTGGCGCCAGCATTAAAGAAGTCAAGATGAATGGTGACGATAAAGTCATCATGTTCGAGTCTGGCGGCGAAATGCACGAGCTGGCGGTCGACGAGATTTTGTTGGCTGTTGGCCGACGCCCCAACATTGAGGGTTTGGGCTTAGAGGCGGCTGGCGTCGAGTATCACAAGCGCGGATTGACAGTCAACGACCGTTTGGAAACAACCAATCCCAACATTTATGGTGCGGGTGACGTGGCGATGAAGTATCAGTTTACGCATGCGGCCGATGCAGCGGCGCGTATTGTCATTCGCAATGCGCTATTCTTAGGCCGCCAAAAGGTGAGTGATTTGCTCATTCCCTGGGTAACGTTCACAGATCCAGAGGTTGCGCACGTTGGCATGTATGAGAAGGATGCTAAAGAAGCGGGCGTTCAAATCGACACATTTACAACCTACCTGCAAGACATCGACCGTGGACGTGCCGACAAAGAAAGTGGGTTTGTCAAAATCCACGTCAAGAAAGGCAGCGACAAAATTGTGGGTGCAACAATTGTCGGCCGACACGCGGGCGAGATGATTGGCGAGATCTGTGTGGCGATGCGGGCTGGCGCTGGCATGAAACTGTTAGCTGATACAATCCATCCATATCCAACGCAGACTGAAGCGATTCGCAAAACAGCCGAACAGTGGAATCGCACACGCCTGACGCCCACAGTTGCCAACCTATTCGATCGCTGGATGGCTTGGACACGCTAGATTAACCTTTAGCGACAATGTATGATGAGCTAACCTCTGAGGTCTTCAAGACCTCGGAGGTTTTTAGAATTAGATTCCAATCCACCTTCATCGCAGATGCAAACGTACTCTCACCTCATCCTAACAGCTGTCCTGCGACGCAAACTGCGCCAAGCTGGAATCGAGGCAAATCGCTCGATTTTAGCCGGATCAGTGCTGCCAGACGTGCCGCTGATTATCTTGAGTGCAGGCTACGTCATTCATCGCCGCTGGATTGAGCCGTCTCTGCCAGATAAAACACGCTGTAGCCCAACCTATAACGAACTTTATTTTCATAACCGCTGGTGGATTACGGCGCATCACCTGTTTCATGCACCGCTCTTGCTGTTGATCTATGCGATTGTTGGCGATTGGGGTCGTAAGCAAGGCTATGATTGGGGCGATAAGTTGTTTTGGCTTGCGGTAGGCGCGGCTTTACACACGCTGCTCGATATTCCAACGCATCATGACGATGGGCCGCTGCTGTTCTATCCCATTGATTGGCAGACGCGCTTTGAATCGCCCGTGAGTTATTGGGATTCGAGCCACGGCGGGCGTGCTTTTGCTGCATTTGAGCATGCGCTGGATCTTCTACTGCTCTATGATGAAGCCAAACACGGGGATTTGTTGGCCTTTTTGAACAAGGAGAAATGATGCTAGACGGTTATATGCGAGGGGTTTTTGCCAGAGCAGTTCGGCCGATTGTGATTCTATTACATGAGGTGCATCCACTGTGGCTTTCGATGATCGGTCTGTTGTTTGGATTGGGTGCTGCTGTTGCCGCAGGTTATCAACTATATGGATTGGCGTTCGCACTTTGGATCATAAACCGCATATTTGATGGGCTAGACGGCGGCGTGGCGCGCTACAGCAACAGGCAGAGCGATATGGGTGGTTACATCGATATTTTGCTCGATTTTGTAATCTATGCGGCAGTCCCGATCGGCGTCGTTGTTGGTCAGCCTTCATCGCTTGGCTATTTTATGTTGGCGCTTTTGTTGGCAAGTTTTTACGTCAACTCCGCGTCTTGGATGTATCTATCTGCTCTGCTCGAAAAGCGTGCGTTGGGTGCCGATGCGCAAGGCGAGCGGACGAGCGTCACGATGCCAGCAGGCTTGATAGACGGCTCTGCGACAATCGTGTTCTTTAGCGTGTTTATTCTATTCCCTCAGTGGTATATCTGGGTTTATGGGCTGATGACGTTTCTAGTGATGGTGACGGTGATCCAGCGTTTGCCGTGGGCGGCGAAGCATCTTGATTGATGGACTTTAGTTAAGTTGCCGTATTGCGTGAAAATCTAAGGCTCTTTGGGAATTTGTGGGAAGCCCTCCCTTAGTCCCTCCCCCTCTGGGGGAGGTTAGGAGGGGGCGCTGTCAACCCCTTTAGATCCCAAAGAGCTAAATCACGCAACACGCAACACACTTTCGCTTAAAGCCTCTCTGCTTCAAGACTCCTCAACAAACACCCGTCCATCTAAGCCATCAAGCAACGCTTTCTTCATAGCGAATCCCATGAGGCTAGGGGCAATTCGGCCGAAAACGGCCGCCACACGATTCGCTGTCCCTGGAATGAGTTCATTCTGCCCTTTCTCAGCCGCTACAAAAATCGCTTCTGCCAACTGCTCTGGTGACATTCGCTTGCCCTCACGACTGTTGTCAGGACTATAGCGTCGCGCGTGCGCCGTGCGTGTTGGCCCCGGATAAACGGTTAATACACGCCGCTTGCCACCAAACGCAACTCGTAAGCTACGCGCATAGGCGGCTAATCCCGCTTTCGTCGCACCATAGGTTGCCGCTCCAGGATAACCCACATGCTTTGAGAGCGACGATATGAACACAAGCCTCGCGTTTGGCTGCAAAGTCTGACTCGCCAACAACGCCGCCGTTAGCAGCAGCGGCGCACGTAAGTTGATGTCAATCACCTTGCGCTGCTTATTGATTGGCACGCTGGCGAAAGCCCCGACGGCGCTGATGCCCGCGTTGTGGATGAGCAGATCAATTGTGCCGATGCTGCCCAGCGTGTCAGCCGCTGTTTGCACACTTTCTACCGTACTCAGATCGGCCAGCACAAACGAAATGTCGCCCGCTAATTCCGCCTCAGTCTGCGCGGCGCGTTCTACGTCTACATCGACGCCAACAACCTTGAATCCCGCACCGAGATAGCGCTTCGCCAACGCTTTCCCAATTCCATCAGCCGCGCCTGTTATGACACAAACCTTTGGGCTATTTTGAATAGCTGATTTTTGTTGATTGTGTTTTGCTTGCCCGCGCCGCATCAGCGGGTCGATTGCCCAACTGAGATTGCGCCCAACAATGCCAAGCAGCTTGTTGCTTGCGCCTACGGTTGGGGAGGGGCGTTTGCTGGCAATCGTTTTAATGATTTGGGTGGCGACCTTTGATGCTGGGGGGAATTTGTCAGTTTTGAGGGTTTCGGCCGAAACGCCCATCTTGCCATGCATCCCCGTTCGCGTCGCGCCCGGATGAATTGCCTGCACAATCACCTTGCCGCGCTGCTCCAGCCGCAAGTTCCGCGCAAAATCATCTAACGCCGCTTTCGTCGCGATATAGACCGTATACTCAGCCGCAGGCAAATCGGCTGCAACGGAGCTGATAAATGCGATTTGCCCCGTTTTTTCGCGTAGATAAGGCAGCAATGCGTGGGTTAAAGCAATCGGCGCAGCTAAATTGACGTCAACAAGTTGGGTAATGCTTTCGGCCGATTGCTCACGCGGCCGACCGTAAAAGCCAACACCTGCATTGTGAATCACCATATCAAGCTGATTGATGCCACGTGCCTCCAGAAAACTGAGGACGTTTTTTGCACAGTCCGCATCGGCCAAATCAGCACGACAATAATCAGCCTCTGCAAACTCATCTGCCAACGCTGCTAAATCTGCCCATGCGCGTCTGCCAAGCAGCAGGGGATATTCGCCCGCCGCTTTATATTGCCGCGCTAGCTCTAACCCAATCCCGTCTGTCGCGCCCGTAATCAAAATTGTTTTTGTCATAAAAATGCAAAAAGACGAAGTCCCTAGTTTGGGGCTTCGCCTTCTATATTTTCGGCCGAAATTTTAGTAACCAACAGAGCCGAAGTCTATCTCGACAATCCTATTAATTCTGTAAGTTCCAGCCCATTCAAGAACAATTCTAATCGCTAAATCCGTCAGCAAACGTATCGATCATCAACTTCGCATCGCCGAGCGGATACAAAATTGGGCAGGTCGCGCCGTTATCAACATACTCGCGCACCTTTGCCTTGACCTCGGCTGGTGAACCAGACGCCGTACACATCTGCACCACGTCATCTGGCACAAGATGCATCGCCGCTTCAATCTGCTCATCCGTTGCAGGCCACGTCAGCACTTGATGGATTTCATCCAGCAACTCTTGCTTCACACCACTCGCCTTCATCAAATGCGGCTGCTGACCCAAATATTGCGTCATCATTTTGCGAGCGCCGTCAAGCGCCTTCTTACGGTCGTTGTCGACCGAGCAAATCACTAGCTGCGGACGATCCACATCGTCAATCGACTTGCCCGCTTTCTTCGCACCCTTTTCAAGCGCGTCCATTGCACGCAAATTGTAGTCTGGATGTACAAGATAATTGAGGCAGACACCGTCCGCAATTTCACCCGTCAACTCCATCATTTTCATGCCGGTCGCGCCAATATAAATCGGCACGTTGCGTGGCCCTTTACGACCGTGCACAACGTCAAGCTGGATGTCTTCAACCTGGTGGAACTCGCCATGAAACGTCACGTTCTCACCCGCCAGCAGGCGGCGCAGTACCTCAACCGTCTCACGCATCGCCTTCAGCGGACGACGACGCTTGATGCCCACTTTGCTCGCGAGCGGATCCCACCACGCGCCAATGCCGCAAATGATGCGATCTTGTGCCAAATCATCTAGCGTCAGAAATGTGGCCGCCATCAGGCCAATGTTGCGTGTCCAGTTGTTGGTCACACCGCTGGCAACTTTGAGCGTGGTCGTGTGCGATGCAAACGCCGCCATCGGCACGATGCAGTCACGCACAAGGCGGCTTTCTGCCTGCCAAACTGCTTCAAAGCCTTTTTCCTCGGCATATTTTGATAGTTCAATTCCTTCTTGAAGGGTGTGTGCATCTTGTAAATATAGAGCTACTCTATCTTTTCCCATGGTTGTCTCCTTACGACATGGAGCTAGGGGCTAGGGATTAGGGGCTAGGAAAAAACAGGTTCGCTTCTTTCCAGCCCCCAGCCCCCAGCGCCGAGCCCCTTTTAATTTACTTCGGCCGAATCGCCATACACTCAATTTCAATCCGTGCATCCAGCGGATTCTTCGCCACCTGCACCGTTGTCCGCGCGGGCGTGTGACCATCCAGACAGTCGGCATACGCCGCATTCATCGCCTGAAAGTCATCCATATCTTTCAAAAATACGCTCGTTTTAACAATATGCTGCAACGACAAACCCGCCGCCGCCAGCACTGCGCCCAGATTCTTAAACACCTGCCGCGTCTGCGCGTCAATATCGCCATCAATCAACTGACCCGTCGCTGGATCAATCGGCGTCTGCCCCGAACAAATCACCAAATTTCCCAAATCAACCGCCTGCGTATAAGGGCCAATCGCTTTCGGCGCATCTTCTGAATGAATCATCGTCATCATAATTCTTATCCGTGTTTGTCCGTGTAGTCCGTGTTCTAATTCTTATGCTGAATCCGCGTAACGCTTCCAAACACGCTTCGCCACTTCCCGCGACTTTGCCGCAATCTCAACCTCATCAATCCCCAACACAACTTTGTCGTGCATCACGACTTTGCCGTTGATGATGGTGGTGTTGACGTCGGCGTCGATCATGCCGAATAGAAGGTGGCCGAAGAAATTTTCGGCCGAAAACGCCGTCGGTGCCCAATAATCAACCAAAATTAAATCCGCCAAACGCCCCGCCTCAACCTTCCCAATCTTCTGCCCGCTAATGCGTTCAAAAATCGAATAGTTGTTGCGCATGCCCATCTGCTCAAACTCGCCCCAGCCCACATTGTTGTCGCTGACATGGTGCTTGTGCATCAAATACCCCGTCATCAATTCACGGCGCACGTCAGGCGTCATCCCATCCGTTCCCAGCCCAACCGTGATGCCTTGCTCCAATAGCGCAAATACATCCGCTCGGCCGACTGCATTATTCATATTCGATTGCGCCTGATGCACCACCATCGTATTCGTATCGCGCAGCATCCCGCGCCCACGATCATCCAAAAAGATACCGTGCGCCGCAATGCTCTTGTCGCTCAAAACGCCATATTGATGCAGCCGCTCAACAACGCCCTGTCCATACTTTTCTTGTGTAAACGTCTCGTCGCAGAAATCCTCAAGCATGTGAATGTGACAGCCACGCTCCAAGCCTGACGCAATCGCCACCGCCTGTTCCAGCGTATCGTTGTCACAGCTAAACGAAGCGTGCAAACCCATCATCCCGTCAAATAAATGGTCAGGATCATTAGCCTTTGCCGCCAAGCTCTTGCGAATATATCGCTCGTTCTCAGCAAGCCCCGCATCCCGAATTGCCTTCCCATCTCGGTCAGACGTCTCATAACAAAGGATGCCGCGCAACCCAACCTGCGCCATCCCTGCCTCAATCTGATCCAAGCTGCCAGCGCACCAATTCGGACTCGCATGATGGTCAATCACACTCGTCACCCCCTTCTTAATCGATCCGATCGACGGAATCAACGTGCTGTAATAGACTGCCTCATCATCCAACACCTTGTCTAGCGCCCACCACAAATACAGCAAAATCTCATGGAAATTGGTCGGCGTGTGATTTAGATTTATCCCCCGCGCATACATCCCATAAAAGTGCATATGCGAATTGCTAAACCCCGGCATCAACAAACGTCCGCCGCCATCCAGTCGCTCCGCATCAGGATGCGCCGCCAGCATGTCCGCCGCATTCCCCACCGCCACAATCCGCGTCCCCTCAACCAAAACCGCGCTATTCTCAAGAACGCCCACGTCGCTATTTGTATAGACCGTTATGTTATGAATCAGCATAGTTACCCTACCGCGACTGCCGCTCCTTCTTGGGAGTGGCGGTCGTTCAAAAAGAGGAGCGGCAGTGCAATTGAATTCGGCATAAATTGACCGTCAACCAGCATCGCCACTCCCGTCATTTAGTCAAACCAATCTCCATCCACAAATTTTCTAATTCCGTCAGCGTCAATGTCAACATCGTGAGAAGTAACAAACTCATCTTGTCCGCCAAACCATTCAATTACAACATCTCGCTTCACGCTGGTTGCTTTTGTGGTTAGCATCGCATCATAAGATGACCAGTGCCAATCACGAAAATCATCGACAAAGCCATGCGCTTGCGGATTCTGATGGATGTATCTCACTAGATTTGCAAAATAACGCTCATTGCTAACCAATATTCGCTTGAATGGCTTTTCAAATAAACTGCCATGGCGACCTGTCGCAAGATTAATCGCCTTTGTATAAGTGCTAAACAAATTGCCATACTGCAAACTCACATAAGCCTGCCAATCTTCAAATTTGTACCCATCTGGTACATTATGAATCCTAATCAGCAAGTGAAAATGATTGCGCATCAGACAATAAGCAAACGTATCTGCAATGGGCGTGATGTACTTCAAATACAGATGTAGAAAGTACACATAGTTCCGCTTCTCCAGAAAAATATTCTCTCCATTGTTCCCGCGATTGAAAACATGAAAATATTGCCCAGGTGTTAAAGGAATTGGTTTGCCCATTGCCCTACCGCGACTGCCGCTCCTTCTTAGGAGTGGCGGTCGTTTGAAAAGAGGAGCGGCAGTGCAATTGAATTTAGCTCATCGCGACTACCAACCAGCACCGCCACTCCCGTCGTTGTGTTAATAGTATCTACTTACCTGACCGCGACTGCCGCTCCTTCTTAGGAGTGGCGGTCGTTTGAATAGAGGAGCGGCAGTGCAATTGAACTCAGCTCATCGTGACTACCAACCAGCACCGCCACTCCCGTCGTTGTGTTAAGAGGAGCCGTTCGTACGCTTTGTCAAACCCTTGCGTGGAATCCGCATCGGCAGGGAAGTGCGACGCACACCGTCAAATTGGTATAGCGCATTCGCTACCGCACCTGCCGTTGGCACAAGCCCAATTTCGCCAACACCCTTCGCCCCGTATGGGCCATATGGGTCAGGAACTTCAACCCCGATCACTTCCATTTCTGGCATCTCCTTCGCACGCAAAATGCCGCACTTGCGCAACATTGTTGACTTCGGCCGAGCCTCTTCCATCACCAATTCTTCTGAAATCGCGTAGCCCAGACCCATGTGAATCGAGCCTTCCAGCTGCCCTTCAAACAGCGTCGGATTCATGATTCGACCCGCATCGTGCGCCGCCGTAATTTTGTTGATCTTGCCCGTCGCCTCATCCAGCGTCACAAGCTGCGTCGCGTAGCTGTACGAATAGTGCGTATAAACCTTCTCGACCATCGCACCAGGCTTGGTCGTCCAGTAAACGCCCCATTCACCTTCATACTCGCGGCCGGCCAACTCAGCCAACGACTGCGTTTGTAAATCAATTTTTAGTTGCTTACACGCATCAATCAGCGCATTGCCGACCAGTGAAGTCGCCCGCGATGCCGTCGTCATGCCGCCTTCCTGACCGCTAATTGTATCAACACGCACCTCGATCAAAGTCGGATCGATGCCAGTCTCTTCAACGACGGTCTGCAACGCCATCGTATTGACGCCTTGCCCCATCTCCGTCCATCCGTGATCAACTAAGACGTTCGACTCAGAGACAATCGTCACCTTCGCCTTTGATTTATCGGGCATGCCGTTGCCGATACCAGTGTTCTTAATCCCGCACGCGATACCCGCATACTTCGATTGATAGAACTCGTCTTTTACCGCTTCAAGCGTCGCACGCGCACCGCAACCACCTTCGATCACCTGACCTGTCGCCGTCATGTCACCATCTTGCAGCGCGTTGTCATAACGGAATTGCCAGCGGTCAAAGCCGCCTTGCTCGCACAAATCGTCGAGCAAACTTTCGAGGCCGAACGTTGCTTGATTAACGCCAAACCCACGCATCGCGCCGCAGGGCAGGTTGTTTGTGTAAACGGCAATCGCTTCGACATCGGTGGTGGGGAAGTCGTACATGCCTGTTGCGTGACCGGCCGAACGCTCCAGAACCTTCATGCCGACCGACGCATGTGCGCCCGTGTCGCCGACAAACTTGACCTTCACATAGGTCAGCATCCCGTCTGCATCACAGCCCAAATCGTAATTCATCCAGATTGGATGGCGTTTCGGATGCACCATAATCGACTCATCGCGCGTTAGCCGCACCTTGACTGGCTTGCCCAGTTTTAACGCCGCTAGCGAGGCATGTGCCTGAACGGATAAATCTTCTTTACCGCCAAAACCGCCGCCGTTGTCAACCAACTTCACACGCACTTGATCGACTGACAGACCCAACGCTTTTGCGACCTGCTTTTGATCCTCATGAATGCCTTGCCCCTGCGTCAATAGCTCAATGCCATCGTCAACAGGGTACGCAATCGCGCATTCAGGCTCCATAAAGCCATGTTCGATCATTTGTGTCTGGAAGCTGCCGTTCACCGTGAAGGCCGACTTCGCTCGTGACGCTTCCATATCGCCACGCTTTGTCGCTGACTGTGACAAAATGTTGCTGTCTAGGTCTGCATGCACCCGTGGGCTGCTTGCTTCCAACGCCGCGAACATGTCGCTGATTGGCTCCAAGACTTCATATTCGATCTCGATTAGCTCACTTGCCGCGCGGGCAATATCTTCCGTCTCTGCCACGACTAGCGCGAGAACGCTACCGACATAGCGCGTCGTTTCGCCAACGGCGATCATCTGTGGCCAATCTTGTTTGATCAGGCCAACAAAACGGTCGCCGTCAAAATCATCGGCCGTCAAAATGCCAACAACCCCATCGGCCGCCAGCGCTTTTGCCGTGTCCAGACTCAAAACCTTCGCACGCGGATGGTCGGTAAACTTCAATGCACCAAACACCATCCCATCAATCCGAATGTCATCCACATATTGATGCTGACCCAAGACCAAATCACGCGCCGCATATTTCGGCTGACGCGAGCCGACTTTACCGTCACCAGACGGCACAGGGATTTCTTCCTCATTGCGAATCGCATCGGCCGCCATGCCAATCGCGTCGACAATTTTCTTATAGCCTGTGCAGCGACACAGATTTGGCTGCAACGCTTTTTCAATGTCAGCTCGTGACGGATCGGCATTCTTGTTGATGAGGCTGTCCGCCTGCATCACGATGCCCGGAATGCAAAAACCGCATTGGACGCCGCCACACTGCACAAACGAGTTGGCGTACACGTCCTGACGATATTCGCCAAGCCCTTCAGTGGTGACAACCTCTTTGTCCGCCACCTTCTTCATCTTCGTTGCACAAGATAGCAGCGCCTTATCGCCGACCTGAACCACGCAGCAACCACACGCAGCCTGTGGCGCACAGCCATTTTTGGGCGAGATAATGCCCAAATCTTCGCGCAGATAAGTCAGCAAATCCATATCTGGATCGCCGTTAAACTCGACTGCTGTTCCATTTACTTTTAATTGCATGTGGTTTCTCCGTTTGGTTCAGTGCCCACGCTGGACAGCCTTATTCAATCCCCGTAATCCGAATTCCTGCGTTCTTAATCTTGTTGCGAATATTGACGCCGATCAGCAGGCTGGTTAGCCCTTCGGCGATACTGGCGTTTGGCAGCGATCCAGCGTTGACGCCGCGCATGCCTGCATCGGCACACAAATCCGCCACAATCGCTTTGTCAGCTTTCTTAGCGCCACAAATCAGCACGTCGCAGTCAATTTCATGTTCTAAGTCCATCAGGTGATGGGCAGAAATGTTCTGGAAGGCGGCAACAACGCGTACGTCTTCGCCCAACTGTTGTTGTGCTTCCTCGGCCGCCGACACGCCGCTTGGCAAACGATGCACTCGCGCAACTGGCTTGCCCAATGGCACCACAACAGTCAGCAAGATTTTGCCGCTCAGTTCTTCGGTCAATGCCGCCAACGTTTTTTCTTGTGCGCTGTAGGGGACTGACAGCACGACCAGTTCAGCCCAACTCGACGCGCTGCTATTGTCCATGCCCTGCATCGAAGCACCCTCAAGCTGTGCGCTCAATTCGGCCGCTTTCTCCGCCGCCCGTTCGGCCGATCTCGACCCCAAAACCACGTCATGTCCCTTCGCAGCCCAACGAAACGCCAGCCCGCTACCTTCTGCACCTGTACCGCCTAGTATCGCAATTTTCATAGCTTAGTATCCAGTATCCAGTATTCAGTATTCGGTCAGTTCATTACTGAATACCGAATACCGATTACCGATTACCCGTCTTAAATTAACCCAACCTGATCGTTAAACGCCTCAATCAACTCATCCAACGGCTCCGCCTGAGCCGCGATGCCTGTCCAATAATCATCATCGTACCACTGTGCCTGAATCTCATCATAGGTCTTGCCTTGCTGCTCAACCCACGTGTAATACTTCAAGTTGTGGATACGCTTGCGATCATAGTAGCCAAGCTCGATCATGTTGTGGATGTTCTCGCCCAGCATGTAGCGTTCGTATGCAACTGCCGCATCTGCATCGGTGAATTCACCTTCAGATTCGCGCAATTCCTCAAGGCGGCTGTTGTAGAGCGCCATTGAGTCGGTCGCGACCGTCACCATAATGTCCTGACCCGTCATCTCGTAATATTTGG
>JACLAD010012537.1_pt1 | contig 22664 bp, 11 predicted proteins | sample 8027901 | NCBI WGS metagenome assembly JACLAD01 (sample SAMN15725071, study PRJNA655200) | protist metagenome | isolation source: fluorescence activated cell sorting (FACS) single amplified genomes of... | place: Spain: Blaines Bay Microbial Observatory, Mediterranean Sea | collected 2016-07-05 | reverse complement strand
CGATGACGAAGATCAATATTTTGGCAAACCTGGAAGAAAGGGCGCGGTACATTCCTATGAGGCTCAACACGAAAGAACGGCGACTCTTGTGCATTGCGAGCGGGGCACTTGATATAAGTGAGTACACGGACAGGGTTGACGTGAGCAGCAACGACTATTTCGCGCGTACAACGTCAGACAAGTTCAGAACCATCGTGGAAGAGCAAGATGCACTTGCGCAGGCCATCGCTGGCGTTGCAGTCTGTAGCGACTACAAGACGCTTGGCGCCAGCATTCTGCGTGACAAAGAGCTTTCGGACAATGAAGAGCTGTTTCAGCAGACTTTGGAGGTTGCCAGGCGCTATAAAATCATGAATCCAGATAAAATGCGCTCCACCTACGGCAAACTGCTGTATGCTATTATGGACAACGCCACCGACCGAGTGCAAGGCCAGGTCAACTTTTCTCTCCACCAAAAAGTCAAGACCATCTACAGCTTATTAAAGTCCCACGGCAGGCTCGATGTACTTGTGGATCCACTGTTAGCGATCGCGGCATCCGAAATCGAGGTCGGATCGGCAGAACAGGTAGCGCAGGCGCAGCAGGAAAAGCAGCAAGCCAACAAGCTTTTGCTTGAAAAATATTCGAGCAAAGACGCTCTCACCGCAGAAGATCTGGACCTTGTGATAAATTCAATAACCGACAACGCCAGCTTTTTGCGGAGTAATCGTGGCCCAGTCGACCGCATGATATACTACTTGAAGAAATATTTTTCGCCAAACGTGGTGCCCGCGAACCGTGAACATTCCCTGGCTATTCGGCACGGCGTAGGCGGCTCAAAGCTAAGTCACTCGCACGAAACACAATTTTACTTTGTACTGCAGTCGCTGACTCTTTGGCGAGAGATAATGGGCAACTTTTTCAAGTTGTGGTGTCTCGCGGAAGAAGACTTGTTGGACGGCCGAAATGGTTACCGCCTTGCGAACACTGGCCAAGGCCTTCAGCGGTGCCAGCATGCACCTCGGGTGCAGCGTGCGATGAGTGAGATCCTCGCCACTGTAAAGAGCAAGGTTGGGCGCTGGATTGGTCTTTCCGTCGTTCATCTGGGTGATCGTGACGTACCGAACGCGCTTGTTTTCATCGACAAGTACACCCAGGTGCCGCGCTTGCTCGCGCCCATTGTGCAGACCATCGACAACATTGACGAGATTGCGAGTGATCCAGAGATTAACAAGTATATTGAAACAAACTTTGAGAGTGCTGAATCGCTTCGAAAGGAAATACTTGCGGATTATTTTCGACACGGCTTTGACGGGTCGGGAGACGATGGTGGATCATGTATCGATGGCAGACTAACAAGCACGTGGAACTTTTGCCAGCGACTCGGCAAAAAGCGCTACGAATCGATTTTCATGCTCACGGGATTCCAAAGTTTTGACGGTGAATTTGAAGAGTATTAAGTTTTTTTTTTTTTTAGTTTTAATCATCGTGTCGGGAAAGAAAAGCAAGCTTTTGAGTTTTTGACCTTTTTCTCAGCTGTACCTAAAGAATTCGAGAAAGTCATCAGCTGAATCGGGGCCTCGACGAGAGCTACATACCAGTCACTCACTTTTTGTCAGCGAGGATGGTCAGTTTCTTGGATTTTTTGCTAAACTTGGCTCGTGCAGAACCCTGATCGATTTTGACTGGAAGCCAGACATCCAATACCTGATAAATAGAGTTGGAAAAAAGGCGAATGTTGCGTTGAGATATCTCGACATCGACGTCCATCATGCTGGAAACGAGTGGAAGAGATATAGAAACGGACAGTTTTCCACTCTTGCTTTCGTCAATGCTGTAGGAAGGGACAGTCTTTTCCATTACTTGGTCCGCTTGTGACATTTCAACTACCTCCGGTTTTGTGCCACGCACGACTGTTTCTGGTGTTTCCCCCCCTGTGAGACCCATTGCATTGAGTGCTTTCGCCATATCACCAAAGAGACCATCCAATTGATCTTTGGCGGCAGCATTGTCAGAAATATTGAGATCGCCAAATTCTTTGTCCGCAGCTTCGGCAAGCTTTTCAAAAGCGTCCTTTGCATTTTTCGCATTTTGATCTTTTAAATCCTGCATTGCTTTCTGCATGAGATCAAACCCAGCTGTCTTTTGCTGTTGTTGTTGCTGCTGCTGCTGCTGCTGCTGTTGAGCCCTTGCATATTCTTGCCTCTTTTGCTGTTGTTGCTCCTGCTGGGAGCTGTGCTCCTTCATTGCTTGCTCGATCTGTTCTGGGCTCATTGTATTAAGGTCGACAATTTTTGACCGCTGATAAATAGATGTTGGTTTGCCCTCTGATGAACCACCTTCGCCATAGAGGCCAATGTCCGATTTGTCATTCAAAAATCCCGCTTTCACAACAGAATTTTTCCCCTTTTTCCCCCCTCTTTTTATACTCCTTGCAGGTTTTACCTCCAACTCGCTCGAAGGCGACAGAGCGCTTGTTGCACCAGTTCCGGAAGCGGTTGACTGTATTGGCTTGATTTCCTCTACCAACGGGGGCGCAGGTGGCACAGTCCTTTTGCTTTTACTACCGTCAGACGTTGTTTTCAAGGCAGTAGCCTTGCTCATCGATGCATGTTTCTTTTGCTGTCGCCCTTGCTGTGTTTGCTTCAACATTTCAAGAGGGTCTGAGATTTCCACCTTGGATTCCGCCTCTTCCGCTGCTCGAAGCGCGCCCAGTAAATCTTGAGGACGATCCATTTTCAATACTTGCTGCTGCTCTGTTTCATCCTTTTGGTTATTGTTTTTGCTTTTGGGTTCTTCATCTGTGCCGTCTGCACCTGAAATATTCGTCTCAACTTGGAAAAAAGCAGTGAGATCGTCGCCAGATGCAGAAACCTCATAACCCTTGTACACAGCAGTATTGTCCCGCCACTGGCGGGAAAGCTTGCCACGCATCTCCTGTTCGCACCACGTAAGAGCTAATTCAACTACCTGTGTCTGGAAATAGGAAAATTCTCGAGCTTGCTCAATCACCCATGGATTAAATACCGCATCGATTGCAAAGGCTTCTTTGCCCTTTGAATCCAACGTTTCACGGAATGGACTTACAGCAAGAGGAATGCTCAGTCCAGAAAGGTTTACCTTTGCATCCCCTGTAACTGCAGCCCCGCTTGCATCAACAGGCATCTCAATTCCCTTGAAAGAGCACACATTGATGAAAACTACCTTGCCGCTCGAAGCGCCCACATAGCTAGTTTCGATGGAAAACCCAACTTGTGGGCGAAACCCTTTCCGCTTGGGCGCTTGTTCCTGCCGTTTCGCCTCTTCCATCTGCTTTTGAATATAGTTTTGATACTCTTCTGGGTTACGGTCAGCCATATCGTTCAGCATCTCCCAGTAACTCTCCGCGTCTTTGTCCAACTCGCTCATGTCGAGCCCAAGCTGCCTCGCAGCCTGCGCCAGGCTCATCCCGCCTCCCAGCTTGCCGCCTTTCGTCTTTCGGCGCTCTTTACCGGGTTGGGTAGCACGAACCTCGTTCATCTTGTTGAAACACTGCGTGCCGCCTTCCCCCCTTCCTCCCTCCCCTCTCCCCTCTCTCTTCTCTCCCTCAGTCCGAGTCCGAGTCTCTCGCCCTCTCAACGGAAACTATGAACTACCAATTAAAATAATGCTTGGTCAAAAAACTCCGTTTCTTTAATCTTGCATTCACTTTTTGCCATACAAAATCAGTGGGAGACAAAACAATACCAGAATGGTGAGTTTCGTTGAGCTTTTTTTTGCCTGACCTTTCCCGACAACAAATGCCGGAAAAATCCGGCTACAAATGCCGGATATAGCGGCGATTTTCTCCCAGCATTTGGTGCCGGCAATTTTCTCCCGGATTTATCCGGCATTTGTTGGCCGGCATTTCTGTCTTGAGTTGATTTGAGGGTTGCAATTTCTGATGAGTATGACTTTGATACACAACTCAATGATTTGTTGTTGCAACGCAGTGATATCGCATCGACTGAGAAGAATGAGAAGAAGAAAAACACGAAGGAAAACACTATCTGCATGCATCACTTTTTAACGTGTATTGTGCGCACGTGGTCGTCTCGTTCTTTCGCTTTTATATTTAGGCCACAACCACGGTAATGGCACCGGACGAGACGTTCAGGGCAAAAAATTTCCTGGTGCTCGTTCAAATCTTGCTGCTTGATGCGTTCACCACAATCAAGGTCACAAATGACAAGGCGATGTGGGCATTCGACAAAATGCTGCTCGTATGCAACACCTGCAAGTTTGACTTTACAACCATGCGCACAAAGACGAGGTACAACTTCAAACCATGTTTTCAAAGCAACCTTTGCTTGATCAAATTGAATCATTCTTTCCTTCTTGCTCTTTTCTGAGAAAAATCGACGCAGGTGTTGGTTTTCGGCTTGATTGGCAGCAGCTCGGTCTTTCCGGGCTTGTTGGCGTTCTTGCCCTGAGCGCCCAATACTTTCACAAAGTTTGTCCAATGCTGACATAAGGTCGCGTGCCACAGAATTTTCTGTGCCCAATTCATCTCTTCTAGGTGCCTCTCTACCAATAAATTTCTTCGCTAATTCTTCTCGATGTGCACGGTGGTGCGCTTCTATCTGGTGGAAATGCATTATTTTGATGCATCCATGGCTTCCGTACTCGCACGGAACCATGCGCATTTCACATTCAGATTCCTGGTGCATGAGCATTTTATCACCAACCTCCACGTAGAGTCCGCATTCCAAAGGGCATTTGTGTTTCCGAAGCTGACAAAATTCCCTCTCGTGAACTTCAACCGAAGGTTTGTCGCCATTATCTTCTTCGCGCCTACTGACTGCAAAGCCACAACCAAGACGACAAAACCGCGGGCACTCGGGACAATCCCGTATCCAGTGCTCCTCCATCTTGGCATTTGGTAATAATAGCTTGCAATGTTGGCAGTTTGTTGGCTGAGCAGCACAGCCGATTTCAAAGTGCAAAGCTTTTGCCTCTGGGTTATTGTTGCAAACGTTCTGAATGCCACAGTGAAATATACACGGAGAAGGAAAATCCCGTACGAATGCGTTTAAGAATGTTTTCTTGCGCACCTGACTGCCTGGTGGCTCAGCTAAAAGCATTGTGAGGCTAGATTGGATCGATGGATCCAAATGTGCTTGGGTAAAAATACCTGGCTCGAGAGCATCTTCGCCGTTGCCATGAAAAACGAATTCAACGAGACTGACTTTGTGTTCTGCAGCTTGCAATAAATCGTGCAAAGTGCGAACACTTCGAATGAAATTGTTTGATAAGTCCAGCGTCTTCAAGGGAGGCAGCCTGGTCTCTGATTGTGATAACAGCAACTCGATCGTTTCTTCATCCGATAAGGTCTGGTTTTCTAGCTGCGCAAGTATGCCATCTTTGGCGAGCTGATCATACCGAGTACGCAATAGATCACAAGAAATGTAAATGCACCCTATGTCACTTATGCGATTATGGTTCAAATACAGGCTTGTCAAGTTGGAACTCTCTCGCATACGCGAGCAAACTACCTCAAGACCTGGGTCTCCAATGTCACAATCTGCTAGTCCAAGCTCGTAAACTTGCAGTAAAGGAAATCCAGCTTTTTGAAAAAGCTCCTTTGCCCCGTAATCGCCTAGCTTGTTTCCACTCAGTGAATAAGATTGAATTGACTCAGGGAGGCGTGCAGATATGGAAATCATATCGTCAACGTCTAGCTTGGCATACCGAAGGTGAAGATGCACGAGACGATCGCGCAGGAAATTTCTGTGATAAATAAATTTTCTGATCCCGCCTAAATTGTTTCCTGAGAGGTCAATGGAGCTTATCTCTTCTTGCAACTCCACTGGCGGCTCCCGTCCATTACCCTCTTCCTGCTTTTCCCCTGTCAAGACAAAACTGGCCAACTCTACGTCCACATATGAAACAGGGATGCTCAAGCTGGCACCACGCCACAAAGGAGGCACGCGTGCTCTTCCCACATCTTTGGCGAGTCCACCGAACGGTGCGAGCAGCTTCGGTCTCTCCATCCTCCCTTGAGGTCCGAGTCGCTCAGCCAGATGCACTCTAACTACCTTGATAAATCGATCGACTGACCAACCGACTGGCGCGCTTCAAGCACTTGCCCAGCTCAAAATACCAGTGGCGGCAAGCTACTGGTGCGGAGACGCTGGGGCCACCAGCACTTCACTTTCTCTTTTTTGAATGATTCGGAATGAAGACTCCCGTTCAGATTCATTCAAGTTCCGCTTTCTCTCAGAGAGAGAGAAGAGAGAGGGGGGTGAGAGAGAGGGGTATAAAGAGGAATGCAACGGAAGCGGCAACGCACCTTCACAACATCGTGGCACGATGAGATCCTTGCGCAGGATGCGTCCAAGTGCTCAAGCTCAAAGCGCCTCAGTATCATCAAGAGCAATACGTTGGCCAACATAGAGAGCCATCAGAATAGGAGCATGCGGAGACGGAGCTCTGCGAAAGGAATAGAGAGTAAGGATGGCAGTATGGTGGCAAACGATAAAAAAAGTAGTGTCAACAATAGTATAAGAACTCGCCGGTCCAGAGGCTCGATTCAAAAAAGAGCCTCGTTGATCGCTGGAGAGACGAGCAAAGCAGTAGAAGATATGGCTGCCGGTAAGTCCACTGAAAAGCGTGGTGCGGAACGGATTAAAAAAATGAGCAGCCCGACGTTACAACGTGGCAGCAGCCAACATTCAGGCCTCCCCCACGCAAGCAAGAATCAAGCAGAAGAGAATGGCGTTGGGAATTCAGCAGATCTCGACTTGAAACTGAAAAAACGCGCTTCCGAACTTAGGAGTGCCCTCAATTACGCCAACGGCGATGCCTTGCTATCTAAATTGGTAAGTTGTTTTCTCTCTGGCTGGTTTTCTTTTTTCAATGGTATTTATCACTAACCATCTCTTGCAGACGAAAAATGGTTCTCAGCTCATTGGAGCAGACAACGAGGAGTCGAGCCCTCCAAATATCAACCAACATAACCCAACGAAGCCGACTGAAAAGCGACCACTTTCGATGTTATTGAAAAAGTTTCGTCGACGTGCGAGCTTAGTTGGGAAGATGGCAGTGGTAAGTTCATTATTGATTCAAACAATATTTCGGAAAAAGCACAGCTCACTCATCAAATGACATTTAGGTTGTAAAAAACCATCGCCAAGAAGTGGAGGAAAAGCGCCGCTTACTGCGCATTAAAACCCGGTGGGACACTGTTCGCAAAATATGTCGTGCCTTCTTGGCCATCCAAGGGCTTTTCGGGGAGCAAACTTTTCTCCAAACAGACACAAAGTTTAACGAATATGAACGTCTACGTTCGCTTTTACAAAGCGCCTCTTCTGAGCGTACTCATACCAATTTAGAGTTCATGGCACAAGAACTCTCTTTATTGAAAGTGTTCAAGGAGTATGAAGTAAACCAAAAACATATGATGGAAATCGCTGCTGGCTCGTCCATTGTTGTTTTGCCTCCGGGTCAGTTCCTTTTCAAGCAAGGTGATATTGGCCAATACTTTTATGTCGTTCTGCTAGGAGTCGTTGATATTCAAGTGCTTCAAGAAACATCTGGTACAAACTCGGGTAAAAAGTCGGACGCTGAGAAGCCCGGCAAGCTCAACCGGAGTTTGCGTAGTCGTCGTGGATCTCTCTCTGCTTTCTATTCGTCTGGAAGGCACTCAGGGTAAGTAATTTCTCAAATCGTGGCGCGCGACACGTGTTCTACTTGCTCACCAACTTTTTTCTTTTTCTTTTGCAATACCAAACAGTATCGACGCTCATCAAGCAGCAAAAATCAAGCAAATTGTAAGTGAAGCAAATAACAAGACGCTCAATGCAGTGGTGGTCGCACAAAACTTTTCTGGCGATGGCTTTGGTGGCATTTCAATCCAAAAAGAAGGAGAGCACTCTGAGCGCAAAGCCTCCATTATAGCGAACACCGCTTGCGAGATATTGCAAGTCGAAGCTAGCTGTTACAGAAAGTACATTTTGCAACATGAGCAAGACCGGCTGAATGGCCCGCTTCGATTCTTTGAGAGCGTCCCCGAGTTTAGCGTTTTTGATCGCGAGGAGCTTGTGCAATTGGCTTGGAATGCAATTGTGCGATTTTATGCACCTGGGACGAGCATATTTGAGCAGGGTCGAGCTATCAGCGACGAGCATTTCTTTGGGATTTTAAAAGTCGGTGTGTGTAGAGTTTATCAAAAAGTCTGTGTTGACAGCAAACCCAACCCTGTTCCCTTTCAGCGGTTGATGAGCAAAAATTCTATTACAACGAGTAGAAGAGGAAGAGGAACAACAAAGCCTTCCCAAACCCAAAAAGTACAAACAAGCAAGGGAGATCCCAAAAGCGCCAAAAAGAAGCCGCAGCGAATGTTCAATTACGAGTTGCAACCGCGGTATTCTGGAAGCCTCTTATCGCACAGAAATATAATAGTAGATTCGACAACTCGGACCCACCCTGTGTCTATATGCGCAGAAACTTGTGCCGAGGTTGTTTTTTTGCCTAGAAACGCGTTCTTTTTAGCTCTGCGCAAATGCGGTCGACATCAAGAATTCTTTCAAGCGCTTCCAACGCACCCAACGAAAGAGAGAGCGAGTCAGCTCGCTCGCGAAAAACGACTACTCCAACAATTCCAAGCCAGGCTTGTGAAGAAGCATCTACAAGAAACTCCAAAGGGGCGGATCATGATGCGGCACATGGCGCGCGCTCAACAGCAACGCCAAGCAAAAGAGAAGAAGAAACTAGAGGAAGGGAAATGTGACGCTAAACCTGTTCGGCCAGCCACTTCAAAAGAAACAGCGCTTGTATACAAGCGCCCTGCATTACTCACAAAATAAGAGCGAATTTTTCAATTATTCTAAAAGTAAGCCAACTTAAACTCCCTCTCCACTGTCCCATCTGACCTCAACTCAACCAGGGAAAGGCCACCGCCATAAAAGCTGCTCATACCTGTATCTGCCATGATCAAGCGGCCGCCACAGCGTATTGTAGGTCTCCCAGTTATTTGTACAGTATGGCCTACAATCATACGTTGCGCTCCGAGCACCCCCAAAACTTGCGATAGCTGCCCACAAGCCCGTTGGTCGTTTTCGTCAGCGTATATCCTCGTCCATAAAGGACCCTGTCCAAGAAGTAACGTGTGTCTGTAGGCTAAACGTTGCATCGTGTGCATGTCGGCGTCTTTAAACAGGCGTTCAACTACACCGTTGATTTGTTCAACCGATGAATATTCTTTGACAACTCTTGGACCTATGCCTGCATGGCAAGCAATGGTAGTAAAGTTGAAATCGTTCTCTGGGCTTTTCTGCACTATGCTTATAGCTAGCGGTAAATTGCGCAAATATGCGCCCAGCCAATGATCGGGCAGCATGGCTGCTCTCCGCATCGGAAGTCCTCCAAACTGGGCGGTCTCGGCCGCATCGGCGTAACGCAAATCGTCTACCAAATTCATCAGTTCGTGGTTGCCTAGTGTTTGAACGATGCAGCCGCCAGCTTTACGAGCTTGGGGGCGGAGGTGCTCCAATATCTGGAAAATTCGCAGGCTGTCAGGCCCCCTGTCAAGCACGTCCCCTGTCTGAACGAGGACGGCGTCGCCACCGATCCACTTGTACGGATCTTGAGGGTCAACGAGAGAACCTGTCAATAACGCTTGTTCAAATTGCTTCCAATCACCGTGGATATCAGCGATAGCTACAACGCGTGACGATGTAACTACAAGCCCTTTTCTGCAAACTTCAACCCCGCGTCCTTTTGGCACGGCCTTGATGCATTTTGAAGGATCCCGAGCATCACACTCAGTTTCAGGATCAAACTTGTCGACTGCCACGGCGCCATCAGTCTTAGCATAACCAAAAAAGCTCCCTGCCCAAATCAACCTCGTCACACCTAAAATCAAAATAGCTGCAACCTTGACCAACCCCAGCAATTAGATTCATTCATTCGTTCATTCATTCCTTTGCCCTCTACACACCATCCATACTCACCGTCCCTAATACCCTTCCTCGCGCCCGTGGCGCTGCCATTGATTGACCTTCCCTTGCTCTTTCTCTCTTTCTTTCTTTCTTTTCTCTCAAAAAAGAAATACTACTGCTGGGTCAGGAGAAAAAGAAAGACTACTGCTGGGTCAGAAGAAAAAGAAAGACTACTGCTGGGTCAGGAGAAAGAGAGAGAGAGAGAGAGAGAGAGGGAGGGCGCGAGGTGTGAGATGATGGACGTGGTGGTGTTTGGTGCCACCGGTTTCACGGGGGCTCTGGTGGTCGAGTATATGCTGCAGCAGTATGGTGTCGGTAGCAGTGCGGAGGTGAAATGGGCGATTGCTGGGAGGTCGAAAGCCAAGCTGGAAAAGGTCAAATGTGACCTGGAGAGGCGGCTTGGGAAGGAAAGCGGGGCCGCTGATATCCCGGTGATTGTTGCAGACAGCGCGAACAAGTCGTCTCTTGATGAGATGTGCAGTGGAACGAAAGTTGTCTTATCTACCGTGGGACCCTTTCAAAAGTACGGGTCTCTGCTCGTGAAAAGCTGTATTGAAAATGGTACAAACTATTGCGACTCCACTGGAGAGACAAGCTGGATCCGTCGCATGATCGACCAACATCATGAGCAAGCAGTCGCAAAAAAAGTACGCCTCGTTCCTTCTTGTGGGTACGATTCTATTCCAAGCGACTTGGGGGCTTTGACCATGGTTCGTGGAATACAAGCGGATGGCAAAGAGCCGGGACAAATCACCCATTATATCGGCCCATTCAAGGGTGGCGCCTCTGGAGGCACTCTGCACACCATAATAAATCTGATCAGCAACGAAGACAAAAGACTATTGTTGAAGGTCCTTTCGGATCCATATGGCTTGTCCCCAGATAACGCAAACAATGGAACGGACTCAGGCGATCAGCGGTGGGCGCACTGGGTCGCCCAGGACCACGTATACTCTGCGCCGTTTGTCATGGCCGGCGGAAATGAAAGGCTAGTCCGTCGTAGTGCTGCCCAGCTTGATTTTGGTAAGAGGTTCCGTTACCTCGAAGTAATCGCTTTCAAGAGCGCATTCAAGTCGCTTGTTGCTGCGCTTGCCATGTCCCTTGGGTTTTTGCTACTGGTATTTCCTCCCTTTCAATGGTTGATCGTGAAATTTTTGCCCGAGCCAGGGCAAGGGCCATCCCGAGAGTTGCGAGACAGTGGATTTGCATATAGCACTCTCGTGAGCCACAGTGATAATGGTGAATGCCACTACACGGTCGAAGTTGCCATTACTAAAGGTGACGCTGGATACAAGAGCACGGCCGGAATGCTTGCCGAATCTGCCATTGCTATGGCGAAAAGCAAAGACGCTGACGGACAGTACGGATTTTTGACACCAGCTTCATGTCCAGGGCTACAAGAGACACTAGCCAACAACCTGGGTCGCTGCGGCATCTTTTTCACATTCTCAAAGCACGACACCGGGGTGGTTGCGAGGCAGAAAATCAAATGCTTTGATTCACAAATGTGATATGTTGTGTCTTTTAAGAAACCAAAGATTTTTTACTGTGTTTGTTTGTTTGTTTGTTCGTGTTTACAGATTAAATACATTTTGATTTAGAACTCCTTTATTTTAAAAGGGATTTTCGGGGGACAATGGGGATACAGGCGAAGCGAGTATGTCATTCAAACGTTCCTCATCTCCTTGTGAATCATCATCATCACTTATTTCAAACTCGGACACTGAGTCGCCTTCGTCGGTATATTTTAGTAATTGGCCAACAGTTACGACAGACTTGCTATTGTCAAGACTCGAGTCAGATACGCTCGAATCAAGAACCCCATCTCTTTCTTGTACCGCGGCACTTTCTGTCACCCCAAGGGATATAATTTCTTCTTCCTCCACCATTTCTCTGCCATTTATTTCGCTATCTATGCCTATGCTACTGAAGTCGAAAGACGGGCTAGCGTCCTCCTTCAGTATTAATGGCATCTCAAAAAAGACTTCTTCTGTTCCTCGACGAAGATGGTTCATTGGCGGGCGAAACAGAGGTGGTTTATCTACATTGGTTGCATTAGATAGTCGTGGCTGCGAACCGTCAATATCAAATCCTCCAAAATCGTCCATTTCGTTTTCAGAATCCGAATCTGGCGACAGTATACCCGAAATCAGGCCATCTGATTCTCGGGCCATTGCAACCAGTACCGGTACAGATTCGACAACTGTGGCACGATGGCGCTTGAGACGTGCTTCAATATCTGCTTGGGTTGAAGATGATGGACGATTTGAATCTTCTTCTTGGCTCTCCAAGCTTATGTTGTCAGCCCTCCCGTTTTCTTCTCCGCCATAGTCGTCAGCTTGCCCAATTACTTTATCGTCCACTTCTTCTTCTTCTTCTTCTTGTGCATGATCGTCGTCATCGTCGTCGTCAGCTTGCCCAATCAATTTTTCTATTTCTTTTTCTTTACGATCGTCGTCATCGTCATCATCGTCGTCGTCACTGGAATAGTCTTCTTCCTCTTCTTCTTCTTCGTAGTCGTCGTCGTCGTCGTCGTCATCCTCCTTCTCCTCCTCCTTACGGTTTTCATGTTCCTCCATTAGTTCTTGCACAATTTCTTCACCAATTTCTGATTCTTCTGATGAATAGTACTTTTCTTCTGCTTGTTTCTCCAATTCTTCATCACAATCATCGTCGTCCTCTTCTTGTTTCTTCTTGAATCCATTCTCAACATGTTTTACCTCGGCATCTGCAATGACCAAACTGGTCGCAGATTCGCGTTCAACTGGTGCAAGCTTAATTTTCGTCAACGTCGTTGCTTGCATTTGTTGCAAATTTACACTAGATTTGTGCTTGACTTTGATAAACGGGCTTTGGCTGATTGCAGCAACCGTCATTGAAGACTTCGAATTAGTCTTGAAAGATTTCAATTGTTTAGGCGGCTGCGACATCCATTTTTTATTGAGCGCTTGACCAGACTTGAGCAAGATTGAATCGCGAGTGCTTCGTCGTTTTAGAACAGACAACTTTCTCACGATTCGCTTTTTGCGTTTAGAAGTTTTTTGACTTGCTTCAAACCGCGCCCGTGAAAAAAGGTACATTGCTTTCGGGGTGCAAATTTCGTCACGACTTGAAGCAGAAGAAGAAGAAGAAGAAGAAGAAGCGTTCGCCCCTTCATTTAACGAAACTCTTCTTCGTGCTTTGCGGGCAAGTGTCTTTAATTTTTTGATTTTGATTTGCCTTTCTTGCTCAATGTATACGCATTCTCCGGCAAGACAACGAACTTGAGCGTCAAGCAAATAAGAATTACATGGCTGTCGAATCAGTGCTTTGTCCAGACACTCGAGAGCGCCGTAAAAGTCATGTTGATACTCGTGCTTTGCAGCCAGCTGAGTCCAGCACTCATTTGAGCCGGTTTGGGCGTACTCAAAGGCTAAATCCTGGAGTTTCGTCTGTCCCATTTCTCCATACGTAAGGCACACCATGAGCCATACATCAGAGGCGGTATACGGAGCCAAGGATCGCCTCCCTTCCCTGTGTGCTGCTTCATACTGATAAAGTGCGCCGGTATAATTCTGTTGCGCGCGACAAATGGAAGCAGCAAATATGTGCATGGCACCTCGGCCTCCAAAGCGGCATAATTCATCTCCGCTTTGGCCAGGACTGTCACGCTTGTAAACACGGCTGAAATAAAAGGTACAAATTTTGTACGAACAATCTATATCTTTGGATTGAGCAAATACGCGGCTCATGTATGCAGAGATGCTTAATCTTAACTGGACGTTGCGCTCTGGTAACTTTCCCATACGCTTTTCAAGCCAAAGAGCTTTCCGAAAAGCAATTGCCGCCTCCTCAACCGCAGCTTCCTCATACAAACAGCACCCCAGTAACATCAAAACCCGCCATCTCAGCTCATCTCCCTTTTCTTCAGCCTCCAACGCGCCCATCAGCGGTTGAAGCGCCTTGCGGAACTTGCCTTGCGCGGCGAGCAACCCTCCAAGCTGGCACATTGCCTGAGCGTCCTTCGGATCTCGCTTGAGCGCCGCCTCCACCTTGGCCTGCTTGAGGTTGGCAAAGTGCTGCCGCCGCCGCTCCCGGCCCATCCCGGGCTCCTGCTTCTCCATCGCAGGCAGGCAGACAGACAGAGAGACAACCTACCCCTCTTTCTCTTGTTTTCTGTTTTTCTCCTTTTGCCGGTGTTGGTTCAGATTCGATTTTTTTTCTAAAGTGCGAAAATTTTTTATTGGTATATCTACGTATCTAGGGGTGCGGCGAGCGCTCCTTCCATATCTTCCCAGCTGGCGTCTAAGATGTCACATCCTCTGAAGATGTCGTTTCGTGCCTGGTGCGAGGTCCTAATTGCTTGCTTTCTGTGCGTAAATGCAATGTTGGCCCTGATCCAGTGGAGGCTGAAGGGCTTGCCTCTTGTCTCTGCGTATCTCTTCATGATCTCAAGGACCTTGCTGTTCTCCTCCGCGGAGCCGCCGGTAAGCTGAAACGCATAAGGAATTAGTGTGTGTTTGTACTCCTTATAATGTTTGTTCTTAGCCTTGGCTGCCTTCCAGGCTTTCCTAATTTTTTTGTTCGATTTTGACCCGGATGATATTTTTTTGTCTCGAAACATGGTGAGAGTAGCTAGGGACTTGGTTAAATGAATGGAAATATCTTCGGTGGAAGTGCGTCGAGATCAGTGAGAGGAGAGGAGGGGCGCGCGTGTGAGTATGTCGTCGGCAGAGGCGCTTGAAGGGTTCACGACCGGGCAGCTGTTGGAGGAGCTGCGTCGCAGAGTGAAATGCGCGGAAAAAACGACCAAGACGCGAGCGATTTTTGTCGGCCCTCCAGGGTGCGGCAAAGGCACGCAGTCTCCTATTATTAAGGCCAAGTATTGCGCTTGCCATTTGGCGACTGGTGATATGCTCCGCGCTGCCGTACGAGCAGGCTCGGAAATGGGAAAGCAAGCCAAGGCGGTTATGGATGCTGGCAAACTCGTCAGTGACGACATTGTTGTTGGGATTATTGAAGAGAATATCAACACCCCAGCCTGTGCGAAAGGGTTTATTTTGGATGGGTTTCCGCGCACTGTCAAACAGGCTCAAATGCTTGACGATCTCCTCGCCAAGCAGGGCGACAAGATCGACGCCGTGGTAAACTTTTCGGTACCAGACGAAGTGCTTGTAGAACGCATCACGGGCCGCCGTGTCCATCCAGCAAGCGGCCGCAGCTACCATGTCAAATTCGCTCCGCCCAAGGTTGAAGGCAAAGACGACGTGACTGGGGAGCCACTGATTCAGCGCAAAGATGACAACGAGAACACCCTCCGCACGCGCTTAGGTGCATTCCATGAGCAAACCAAGCCGATCTTGGACCACTACAAGCCTGTAGTTGCCGACGTGAACGCCAACCAAGATATCAAGGTTGTCACTTCAGAAATTTCACAAGCTCTAGGCAAAGGCGTTTAAACATGCAGTGCCGGGCTCCGTTTGACCAGTTTATTTCTTCGGTTCATTCTAAAACGACGAAGCGAAAAGCGAAGACTAAAAAAACAATCTCTAACTTTTTATTACTCACTTGCTATTCTTTGCGCGTTTGCGCGAGGCCGAAAACGTGGAAGTTTGGCTAGCAGGCGACAAACGCTTGCTCCCGGCAACTGACGGGCCTCTTGGAGAAATTTTAAATGCTGCGACAGGCCGCTGGTTTCCCTTCTTGGCTGCAACAGGCTTGCTTCTACTGGCATTGGCGGCGGCGAGCCGGCGCTGTTCTGCCTGTTCCCAAGGGTCGACTTCGAATTCGTCATCCTCTTGCAATAAAACGTCGACCAAAATGCTACACTTTTCTTTATCAAGACCGGGAGCCAGCTTGAGTGGTTCTGGCGACATATTGCCTCGGAGGTCACTGGTTTGGACAAGCACGCCGACTTTGGAATTTGAATCAGGTAGGTTAACCGCTGTTTGGTTGCCAAACATGATGCCGCGCCGCACAAGCAAAACACCTTTAAGAAGCGACACCGCTGACAATCCGTTCCCGCACAGCTCTGTGTTGAGCATCACGACACCCGCCCCATTCACCTGCACACCATTCCCTGGGGCGCTACAGATGAGGCTGTCCGATACGCATAGCAACCCGGGCTCCTGCGCTTCAACAATGACAGCGTCTCCGCTGCCGTACAAATGAGATACTGTGCAATTGTGAATCCAAACGCGAGCCTTGCCTGACACGATGAGCCCGTTCGATGTGGCACTCGGGGCCGATGGAGCGTTGTCCTCCTCTCGTTGGTGAAAAAACGCTACCCCAAGGATCATTATATCGGTGGGCGTTTCACTAGTAATCCTGAGCCCTGCGGCGTGATCGATTTCAAGCGCTGTCTGTTGGTGATAAGACCACATCACCAACTTCTTCTTGTCCTCGCCTTTGCTTGCAGCTGCTGCACTACGAGCCCCTGCGACCGGTGAACGCACCCGGACGTCCTGCACGCAAAATGCTTCTTCCGCAACGCGTTGGTGCTGGCGCTCCATGACGTTGTCAGGCACAATGGCCTCGAGACCAAGCATTTCCACGGGTGGCGGAGGATTGGGCTTCTCTTCGTCCCTCTTTCTCTTTTTCTTGCTTCCAACAGATGCCGTTTCGCTTTCTTTTTGTTTGCGGTGTTTCAGTTGCATCACGGGTCCAACGCGACCACCTGGATCGTGTTCGCCTTTAATGAGTCTGTCGATATGCGACTGTGCTTGACGGCTTTCGGCCAGCGTAGACTCGCCAATGATTCGAACACCTTTTTTGATCGTGAAATGCTCGCTTCTAGGATCAGGGGCTTGGGCATCTCTGGAGCAACAAGAAGACCGGTGAAGGCCCGCGCGCAATACAATTACGTCTCCTGCCTGTGCGGCATTTAGCGCGTCCTGCACGCTCGCAAATTTCCGGGGAGGCGGGGCTCTTGGGCCGAGTCCCAGCCGGGCACAGTGGTATTTGTTGAAAACGCCATACGGACTGCCGCCGCCGATGGGGGTGACAAAATTGTAACGCCCGCCCTTGTCTAAACGGAGCATGGAGCGCCGAAGCCCAAATTCAACAAACCCGTCGTAGTAGGTCACATCGAATGAACCATCAGTGTTGGCAGCGCTGATGACGCCCGGATACCAGACCTCTCCGTCAGCGTAAAGGGCCTCAACAAGTGTTCCGATTGTCATCCACTCGTTGTTGAAGGCCGCTTTCGGACGCCCGCTCTCTTGTTTCTTTGTGCACCTTGCGCACGCATCGCGATGGCCGGCGTCGATGACAGAGTCGACCCACAAGTAGAGCTCACCGCTCCTGGAGGCGCTGTACCAATGCTTGTTCACCAAGGCCCACTGTAGGCGCTCCAAGGGCGATTCGGCCATGCCAAGAATCCGAATGACCACTGATCGAGGAAGCCGGGACCACTTGTGTCGCTTAACCTCGCGAGACTCTTGCAACATATCAACAATCTTTGGCTTTATCCACGTAGATTCGCGCGTCTCTGTGTTCCAGTAATAACGCCTCCCCGAAAAGTCGATGTAAGTCTCCCAAGCCGAAGCAGTGAGAAGCTTGAGCACTTTGGTGCTAAATATGGCAGAGCGGGCAGCGATGTAATGCGATATGTCAAAGCGCCGGCCATCGATCGTGTCGATAGCAACGATGACTTCCTCTTCCGCTTCATCTTCCAACAGCATTTGCTCTTCCTCGAGACGATCCATCTCCCACATTTCCTCTTGCGTGCGTTCCATTTCTTCTAGCTGACGGTATGCGCCAAGCATGTTAATGACCGGGAACCAATGTGTACGGAACCCAACGGCGTATCGCTCAACAGGCTTCAAAATCTTTTCAATAGACTGAAATTGCTCTTGGGTCAGCTCTTCAGGGGGCGCGGCACTCGTGGCTTTGGATGCGACAGAGTGCGCCGGCGAGTGACTCCGACTTTGGTGGCCGCTCGCCGGTGTCTTGCTGTCATCTACGTCCGCATCTTTTTTGTCCTCGCCAACGCCTTTTTCTGAGAGTGGAGCTGCGTTCTCGTTAAACTCCACCATGTCCTCCGCTGCTTCTTTTTGCGCCCGCTTCATGGCGAGCTTGTCTGATTCGTCTTCCACGGAAGCCATTGCTGCCTCGATTTCCTTCAGTGACGGGGCTTTGCCGTTGGCGCCGTCCCCATTGGCAGCAGCCGCAGCTACAGGAACAGTGAGCGAGCCAGTTTTGTCTTCGACGCCCAGCAAGTCCGAGATATTACCCCCTGTGGAGAGAAACGACGAAACGGTGAAATTGCCATCCTCAACAGAGAGTTTGTTAAGTTCTCTTTTCTGATTCGCCTTTGACAAAATGTTTTCTTCAATTGTGTGCTCGCTGACCAGCCGGTAAATGTGCACGTCTCGCGTCTGGCCGATCCGATGGGCGCGATCTTGCGCCTGGGCATCCATAGACGGGTTCCAGTCACTGTCGTAGAAAATGACAGTGTCAGCCCCCGTTAGATTTATACCGAGGCCACCACTTCGCGTGCTCAGAATGAAGGCAAAGATTCGGGTATCGCGGTTAAATTTTTCCATCATACGTTGGCGTGCGTCTACCTTGGTTGATCCGTCGAGCCGAAAGTACACGTGCCCGTGAATGTTGAGAAACACTTCGAGAATATCGAGCATCTTCGTCATTTGGGTAAAAATGAGCACCCGGTGGCCCTGGGCCTTCTTTTCGCGAAGCATTTTGGCCAGCAGCTGCAACTTTCCGCAGTCGTACTGAACTAGCATCTTGTCCGGAAACGACAAAGTCAAACGAACCGCAGAAGGATGCAGCACTGCGCTGCTGTACAAGCTGTCAACTCGTGGGCTCCTCATTGCCCGAGAAAGGAGGTCTTTGCATCGCTGCTCGTTTCGAACCTCTTGCAATGTGTTCCCGAGCACCGCTCCATTGCAGCTACCGGTAGCGTCAAGCATGAGCGGGGGAGCTACCGCCTTTGGTGTGATAAACGCAAAACGGCTGATAATAGGTTCGCACATCGCTACGCGCTCGCTGAGAAGTGGTACCATATCTGCGAGCACGTCGCCATTGGCCCACGGGCCTCTTCGCTGCTCCATTTTCGGATTCTGTCGAAACCACTGCGCAGTGAAGGCTTCGCTGTTTGCACCTGCTATTCCAGTTTTGCTGATAGTGACTATGCGGCGCAAATCTACGCCGTACACTGGCGCTCTATCAAAGGGACCAGTGCTCTGTCGGCCGGCGAACGTGCGCGCTCGATCTGCAACTTCAACCGCTAGCTCAGAGGACAACCGGCGACGTTCATTTTCGAGTTGTGCCTTGGCTGCTGCAGAGAGGCGAGAGTCGTCGAATGTTTGGAAACGCCTGGAAGCGCCCGGATCTCCGCCAAAATCTACGGACCGCAAGGTCTCGATCAGCAGCTTCTTGGGCGCCCCAAGTTTATGTGCGCGTTGCGCTGTGTAGCGAGAAGGAAGGAGGCCAGGGACGGCAGCATCGCCAGTGGCCACCTCGCGGTCTGCAAGGCCAAACTCTCCGCCAATGTCGAGCTCGAGTGCTAGAAGAGGATCCCGGCCTTGAAAGCGCCTACCAAATCGTTTGCGTATGCGAAGCACCTGCGCGGGCGCAGGTAGCCGCACTGCGTGCATCTGAAACGGGCTTTCAATGACTCGTGGCTCAAAGATGTCAGGGTGGTTGCATACCATTCGTAGTTTCATCAGAATCGACATCATGCCAAGGTACCCCCCCCCCCAGGAGCTGCTGTCTCGTTGAGCCTCGCGAAATAAAGTCTTCGTAAAGATAACGTTGTCTTCGCGAGAGAGGGACCCGCACAATGTGCTCAAACTTGCCGGGTAGCTGGGTGGCAACATCGACTTTAAGTCGCCGCAAGAGGAAAGGCCGCATGACGGTGTGCAAACGTTTGATTACTTCTGCATTGTGGCGATCTTGCTCTTGCTGTGCCAAGGCCGCCTGGGCCGCCGAGGTCCTTCCCCGGCCTTCTACTACTGCCGTGAGCGGATTGCTAAACCAATACTTGAATTCACTTTGTGATTTGAATATCTGCGGCATCAAAAAATGCATGAGCGACCAAAGCTCCATCAGCGAGTTCTGTAGAGGCGTCCCGGTCAGTAGCAAACGCCGTTTTGTGCTAAAACCAAGCAGCGTTTGCCACCTCTGAGATCTGAAGTTTTTGATGTTGTGGGCTTCGTCAAGAACCATGTAATACCATTTCTTCCGCTTAAGGACGTTGACGTCTTGAACCGCTAGCTGATACGATGTAATGCAAACATGAAAAGAGTTTGGTTTGCTCCAGCCTGCTCGCTTGGCTTTACGCTCCTTTGCGGAACCGTAATAGGTTAGGATCTTGAAGCCGGGCGCGAACTTTTTAAACTCCGTTTCCCAATTCAGCAGCACGCTTGTAGGAACGATGATGAGATGAGGGCCCCAGATGCCACGCTCACTTGCAAGATGCGCCAAAAGTGCAATAGTTTGGAGCGTCTTACCGAGACCCATTTCATCCGCAAGAATGCCATTCAATCGGCGCTCCCAAAGGGAAACAAGCCAATCAAGACCGGCTCGCTGGTAGTCGCGCATTGTGATTGATTTGGTGATCAAGAATGGCACTTTGTACTTTTTCCCGGCAGGACCAAGTTCAGACGCGGTAGGAGATTGAGGCCTTTCGGTGCGGTTCCCGCCCCCCTGATACAGTTCAAGTAAATTGCGCGAAGTTTCCAGGTCCTCAGAATACGATGAGGACGAATCATCTGACCGCCCCTCCATGATTTCATCTTGATCCTCACCACCAGTCCCTGTGGTATCTACCTGGATGCCGTACAGTTTAAGTAGCTCCTCTCGCGACATCTCCGCGTCTGCTTTTAAAGCATCCAGCTCGTTTTGTACATCTTGAGGCTTGGTTTCGTCCTGCGCTTCGATAGTCTCTTCGTTTTCGCCTTCGCTCAGCTCGCTGGCCTGCCACTCGTCTTCGATGCCCCCCTCCTCATCCTCTTCGTCCACGGCTGCTTCCAAAGCAGCCGCTGTGCTTGATTGTTGCTTGCCTTTTCCCGTTGCCGTTGCCGTCGAGGAGGGCGCTTTCGCCTTCGTTTGGGACTGGCTTTGCGAGGATGAAGACGAGGAAGCCGGCTTGCCAACAAAGGCAGAGAGAGAACTCCCAAGGCCATAAAAAGCCATAAGCTCTTCGGGGGACATCTCGGCTTCACGCTTGAGAGCATCGATTTCGTCTGCAACATCTTCCGGTTTTGTTTCGTCTTCTCTTTCAATGGTGCCTTCATCATCAACTTCGTTATCATCACGGTATTCATTGCCGCTGTCGTTGTCACTGTCACGCTCTTGCATCATGGCATCTGCAAGAACGGCAACCCCGGAGGACGGTGATTCATCTATTGACTTCACCTGTTTTTGCTTTTGCGGTTCACCACTAGTTCCATCTGTAGGCCCCATTCCATATAGGGCCAACAATTCTTCGCGGCTCATGTTCGCTTCTGCTTTCAAGACATCTAATTCATTGGCAACGTCTTCTGCTTTGGTCTCGTCTTGTTTTTCGATCGCTTCCTCCTCGTCGTCGTCTTCTTCTTCTGAGGCATAGTATTCGTCTTGGTCGCTTCCGTCACCATCTTTGCCATCCACCATTGCAGCTGTCTCTGACGCCCGTTGCTTTGGCTCGTGTTCGAGCACTTTAGCCGAGGAGTCCTTGACAGCAACATCGCGTGAATCGCTGGGCGACGAGGAAGAGCCGGCATCCAAAAGAGAGGCGCTCGGCGGCTCCTTTTCGCTTAGTGGTATAGAGTCGGCAGCTGCAGCGTCAGGTGACGAAGTACCAGGACGATCTGTGACTGATGCGGCTGTAGAGACGAATCCATACATTGCTAAAAGTTCTTCTTGGGACATGTCTGCCTCTTGTTTCAGAGCATTTATTTCGTCTTGCGCTTCTTCGGGTTTTGTCTCGTCCTGTTCCTCAATTGCGTCTTCATCATCTTGCTCGTCTTCACCGACCCAATCATCTTCCTCTTGCGCCTCTTCTGCGCCCCCAACATTCACGAGGCTACTTGTGGCAGAGTGCGAAGCTGCATGTTCAGGCTCGTCACCTATGCGTCGACGTTTGCGAGACGAGATTTCACCTTTACTGGTGGCCAAAGCGGAGTCCCCCAGCCCATATTTAGCCATCAATTCTTCTCTAGACATGTTGGCTTCCCTTTCCAGGTCGGCGATCTCATTTTGGGCTTGGTCGCGACTCGGTTCGCAACTCGGGTCCATCGTGCCTTCATCGTCCTCGAGCTCGTCCTCTACGTCCATCTGATAATCGCCATCCGAACCGTCCATTTTCGCTTGAGTATCGTCGTCCGGAAAATCACTAGCCTGTTGCTCATTTACATCATTCTTCAACTTGCCGGCTAAGATGTTGGAATATCGCTCCGTCTGACCAACAAGATAGCTTAGGTGCTTGTCCATAGCTGCCTGCTGCTTGAGGTTGAATTCGGCCTTCTCTTTAAACGTGACAATCTTGTCAATCTTGTCCCAAAAGCTTCGCATCTCGCGTGATGCACGGTTGCAGACCTTGCGCAGCAGGGCTTTTTGAACTTTGCCGTCGTCTGTGCTAAACATTTTCTTATACGCACTCATGCACTGCTTTGAAAACGTCTTTTCTTGTCTCGACTTCCACTTGCGCTCCTCTCTAAAATCATTTTTCATAAAATTCATCTCCGCAAGCAAATACTGCCAGTGAGCCTTTGGAATATCCGGCTCGCTGTCCTGGATATTCTT
>JACLAD010016584.1_pt1 | contig 22669 bp, 23 predicted proteins | sample 8027901 | NCBI WGS metagenome assembly JACLAD01 (sample SAMN15725071, study PRJNA655200) | protist metagenome | isolation source: fluorescence activated cell sorting (FACS) single amplified genomes of... | place: Spain: Blaines Bay Microbial Observatory, Mediterranean Sea | collected 2016-07-05 | reverse complement strand
GATCAGCATGGTCTCGATCTGCGGCACCTCGTCCATCCTGATGATCGAGTAGTCGGCCCAGCTTTTCTGCGTCGGCGCGATCGCGTCGAAGCTCACGCTTTCGCTCAGCGCCCTTCCCGCGGTCTGGTGGACGTTGCCGTGGATCTGCTGGCGCACCCCGTCGGGGTTGATGACGAGGCCCTGATCCTGCCCGACGAAGACCCGCGACAGGGTCACCTCCCCGGTTTCGGTGTCGACGGCCACGTCGCAGACCCATGCGGCGGTGGCGGCGGCGGTGCCGGGGAAATTTCCATGCACATAGGTGGCGAAGGCGAAGCCCTGGCCGTAGGCCATGCGGCCCTCGTGGCGCAGGCGCGGGCCGGCATGGGCGCTCCAGCCCGCCTTTTTTGCGGTCTCGCGGATCAGCTCGGCCTGCCGCTCGTCGGGCACGTGCCTGAGGCGGAAGGCGACCGGGTCCTCGCCCGCCTGCGCGGCCAGCTCGTCGACGAAGCATTCATGCGCGAAGGTGTTGGGCAGGGCCGAGACGCCGCGCATCCATGCGGCGCGGACGATCGGCGCGAGATCATGCACCGTGATGCGCTTGTTGGGGATCGCGTAGGGCGGGATCACCGTGCGGTCGCCCATCTCGACCGGGCGCGGCTCGTTGCCGATCGCGCCGGTGAGCAGGAGCGCGAGGTTGGGCGCGCGGTTCGAAGGGTACCACGTGTCGAGCCGGTAGGCGTGGAAGGCGCCGTCCTTCAGCCCGCCCTCGACATCCATGACCTGACCGGCGCCCTTGGGCTCCCACAGGTTCTCCTGCGCGCGGGTGAGTTGCACCCGGACCGGGCGGCCGACCGCGCGCGACATCAAGAGCGCGTCACCGCCGACGTCGTCGGCGCAGTTGCGCCCGTAGCAGCCCGCGGCCTGCAGGCGGCGGATGTCGATCGCCTCGGGCGGCAGGCCGGTGAGCTGCGCCAGATCGCCGCGCAGCATGTGCGGGTTCTGCGAGCCGGTCCAGAGGATCGGCGCGCCGTCGTTCCAATCCGCGACGCTGCAGGACGGCCCGATCGAGCCATGCAGGTGGTAGGGCCAGACATAGCTGCGCGAGAGGGTGAGATCCGCCTCGTCGAGCGCCTTGTCGATGCTGCCCGTCGTGTCGAGCACGCGCGGCGTGGCGGGCTGCGCGCGGATCGTGCCGGCGAGATCGGCCATGTCGGGCAAGGGCGGCGGCACGCGCCATTGCACCGGCAGCGCCTCGGCCAGGGCGCGGGCCTGCTCGGCCCGTTCGGCCACGACGCCGAGGAAATCGCCCTCGCGCACCACGGCGATGAAGCCGGGCGCATCGGCGATGGCCGCCTCGTCATAGCCCAAGAGGCTTGTGCCGACGAAACCGCCGCTGTCGCGCCCGGCATAGGGCGGGCGGATCACATGGCCGTGGAGCATGCCCGCGACGGTGACGTCATGGATGAACTCATGCGCGCCGACGAGCTTGTCCGGCAGGTCGCGGCGCGGCGTCTTCCGGCCGACGATCCTGAACTCGGAGGCGGGCTTGAGCCGCGCCTGCGGGTCGATTTCGAGCACCTCCTTGGGGCTTTCGATCAGCTCGCCGAAGCCGAGGCTCCGATCCTCGTGATGGACCTGCCCGTCCCGCATTTCGAGCGCCTCGCGCGGGGCGTTGAGCCGCAGGCGGGCGCGGTCGAGGAGGAGGGCGCGCAGCGTCGCCGCTGCCTGCCGCAAAGGCACGGAGGAGACCTGGATCGTCTCGGAGGCGATGGTCGGCCCCTGGTCGGGGGTTTTCGCCGTGTCGCCCAGCACCATGGTCACGCGGTCGAGCGGCAGGTCGAGCTCGTCGGCGACGATCTGCGACAGCGCCGTCTGCACCCCGGTGCCGAGATCGACATGGCCGCAATAGCCGGTCACCGCGCCGGAGGCGTCCAGACCGATGAAGCGGCGGTTCGAGGCGTCGCGGATCTCGAGGGGGTGGGTCTCAGCCATGCGCCTCCTCCATCAGCTCGGCCGCGCGCAGGGCGGAGGCGATGATCTCGCTATGGGTGCCGCAGCGGCACAGCGTGTGGCGCAGGGCGCTGCGGATCTCGGCCTCGTCGGGGTGGGGCGTCTGGGCAAGCAGCGCCAGCGTGGTCATCACCATGCCGTTGAGGCAGTAGCCGCATTGCGCGCCCTCGCGGTCGAGAAAGGCCTGCTGCACCGGGTGCAGCGCGCCGTCGGGCGCGGCGAGACCTTCGAGCGTGGTGACCGCGCGGCCCGCGATCCGGCCGACGCGCAGCACGCAGGCGCGGGCGGCCCGCCCGTCGACCAGCACGGTGCAGGCGCCGCATTGCGCCAGACCGCAGCCGTATTTCGCCCCGGTCAGCCCCAGATCCTCGCGCAGCAGATCGAGCAGCATGCGCCTGTCGTCGCGCGAGACGGGGTGCGGCGCGCCGTTGATCATGGTGGGGACCGAAGCTGTCATGCTGCCTCCTGCGGCGAAAGATAGCTTATTCGTAAGCCAACGACATTGCGTGAGCTTAAGCTCGGCATGTCTCGGTGGAAAAGGGGTTCAAAGCGATAGTCTTAAAAAATACTCCTTGACTTGTTGTTTGTGTACGAATGACATTCGGGCAAGTCAATCGAGAAGGAGACCGAGGTGAAGACGTATCGCATAGGCCAGATCGTGCCCTCTTCGAACGTGACGATGGAGACGGAGATTCCGGCTTTGCTGCGCTCTCGCGAGAGCATCGCGCCGGAGCGCTTCACCTTTCATTCGTCGCGCATGCGGATGAAGAAGGTCACCAAGGAGGAGCTCGAGGCGATGGATGCCGACAGCGACCGCTGCGCGCTCGAGCTGAGCGATGCGCGGGTCGACGTGATGGGCTATGCCTGCCTCGTGGCGATCATGTCGATGGGCCATGGCTATCACCGCGTCTCGGCCGATCGGCTGGCGGGGCGGACGGTCGAGAACGGCAACCCCGCGCCGGTGACCACCTCGGCCGGCGCGCTGGTCGAGGGGATCAAGGCGCTCGGCGCGAAGAAGGTCGCGGTGGTGGCGCCCTACATGAAGCCGCTGACGCAGATGGTGGTCGAGTATATCCGCAGCGAGGGCATCGAGGTCGTCGATCACCGGGCGCTGGAGATCTCCGACAACCTCGCCGTGGCGGCGCATGACCCGATGAAGCTGCCCGGCATCGCGAGCGAGCTCGACCTGTCGGATGTCGACGCGGTGGTGCTCTCGGCCTGCGTGCAGATGCCCTCGCTCTCGGCGGTGCCGATGGCCGAGGCGCTGACCGGCAAGCCGGTGCTCACCGCCGCCATCGCCACCACATGGGCCATGCTCAACGAGCTCGGCCTCGACACGCGCGTGCCGGGCGGCGGCACGCTGCTCTCGGGCGCCTACAACAGGAAGGGCTGACATGTCATACGGTTACAACCTTCATGCCAATGGCATCCGCCAGCATCTCATCCATTTCGAGGGCAAGGGCCCGAAGATGCTGGTGGTGCCGGGGATCACCTCTCCGGCGATCACCTGGGGCTTCATCGCCGAGCGGCTGGCCGAGGATTACGACGTGCATGTGCTCGACGTGCGCGGCCGCGGGCTGAGCCAGTCGGGCGATCTCGATTATTCGCTCGAGGCCATGGCCGATGACGTCGTGGCGCTGGCCGAACAGATGGGCGACGCGCCGCTGGTGGTGCTGGGCCATTCGATGGGCGCGCGCACCGCGATCCGCGCCGCGCGCAAGGCGCCGGGGCGCTTTGCGAAACTGTTCCTCGTCGATCCGCCGGTGAGCGGGCCGGGGCGGCGGGCCTATCCTTCGGCCTGGCCGTGGTACGAGGAGTCGATCCTCCTCGCGCAGAAGGGCTGCAGCGCCGAGGAGATGCGCGCCTTCTGCCCGAGCTGGACCGAGGAGCAACGCGCGCTGCGCGCCGAATGGCTGCACACCTGCCAGCTCGACGCGATCCGCACCGCCTATGACGGGTTTCACAGCGATGACATCCATGCCGATCTGAAGGCGCTCGACCTGCCGATGCGGCTCATCGTGGCCGGCGGGGCGCCGGTGATCGGCGAGGAGGACGTCGCCGAGATCCGCGAGCTGGCCCCGAAGATCGAGGTCAGGACCGTCGAGGGGGCGGGGCACATGATCCCGTGGGACGATCTCGACGGCTTTCTCGCCGCCGTGACCGGCTGAGCCCCCCGAAACCAGCAATACCGCGAAAGATTGGAGACAGCCCGATGGATCATGCAAGCTTTGCCGAGATCTGCCTTCACCAGCTCAGGATGTCCGGCGTTCGGGAGGGCGAGAAGCTCGTCGTCCTGACGCAGGGCAACGAGCGGCTCGACTATGCCGATGCCTTCATGGCGGCGGGCGCGCGGCTCGGCGCGAAGATGTACCACATGCGCCTGCCCGCACCGCCGGTGGTCGGACAATGGGCGGTGGGCCAGACCGGGCTTGCGGCCATGCCCGACGCGGTCGAGGCGCTGAAGGCTTGCGACATGCTGATCGATTGCGTGTTCCTGCTCTTCTCGCCCGAGCAGTTCGCGATCCAGGAAGCCGGCACAAGGATCCTGACCGCGGTCGAGCCGCCCGAGCTTCTGGCGCGGATGCTGCCCACCAGGGAGCTGCGCGAGAAGGTCGAGATCGCCGGAGAGATGCTGGCGAAGGCCAAGGTGATGCGCATCACCTCGCCGCATGGTACGGATGTGACCTACAAGCTCAACACCTATCCGACGGTCTGCGAATATGCCTGCACCGACGAGCCGGGCCGCTGGGATCACTGGCCCTCGGGCTTCGTCTTCACGGGCGGCGATGATGACGGGGTCGACGGGCAGATCGTGGTGGCGCCGGGCGACATCCTGCTGCCGCAGAACATGTATGTGCGCGAGCCGATCACCTACACGATCGAGAAGGGCTGGGTGACCGACATCCGCGGCGGGCTCGATGCCGAGCTGGTCAAATCCTACATGGCGGCGTTCAACGACAAGCGCGGCATGGGGATGAGCCATGTCGGCTGGGGCATGAACCCCAACGCGCATTGGCACGGCATGACCCCGGGCGAGTTCCCCGGCGGCATGGGCATGGAGCCGCGCAGCTTCTATGGCAACGTCATGTTCTCGACCGGGCCGAACAACGAGCTGGGCGGGCCGAACGACACCGCCTGCCATCTCGACATCCCGATGCGCAACAACTCGCTGTTCCTCGACGACGAGCCGGTCGTGATCGACGGCGACATCGTGGTCAGGGACATCCAGATGCAGCGGGGCTGAGACGGATGACGGACCAGGCCCAGACCTATTCGGCGGCGGGGTTCGGCCAGCGGGTGCCGCGCGGCACCCGCCCGGCGCTGCTCGTCGTCGATTTCTCCTATGGCTTCACCGATACGCGCTATCCGACCGCGGCCGATTACGCGTCCCAGATGGCGCGCACCGCGCGGCTGGCGGGGGCGATGCGCGCACTCGGCCGCCCGGTGATCTACACCACCATCGCCTTCGACGAGACGGAGGCCACGACGCTGGCCTGGCTGCGCAAGTCGGGCGGCATGGCGGCGCTCAGGCGCGGCTCGCGGCTGGTCGAGATCGATCCGGCCTGCGGGATGGAGGCGGGCGACGCGCTGATCGAGAAGAAGGGGGCCTCGGCCTTCTTCGGCACCAACCTCGCGGGGCTTCTGGCCTCGGCGCGCACCGACACGCTGATCGTCACGGGGGCCACCACCTCGGGCTGCGTGCGCGCCTCGGCGGTGGATGCGGTGCAGGCGGGGTTCGACGTGCTGGTTGCCGCCGATTGCTGCGGCGACCGCGCGGCGGCGCCGCATGACGCCAGCCTCTATGATATCGACCAGAAATACGGCGATGTCACCGACAGCGAGGATGTCATGGGCTATTTGAAGAGCCTGTGAGGAAGACGGGGCGGGGCCGATTTGGCCCCGCCCCGTTTGCGCTTAGAGCCCCAACAGGCGCGGCAGGCCGAGCGAGGCCGCCGGGACATAGGTGACCAGCAGCAAGGCGCCGCAGAGCACGCCGCCGATGATGATGATCGCGGTGACGAGGCCGGGCAGCCGCGAGGTGCATTTCGTCCATGACAGCTACTTCGTCATCGTCGACAGCATCGACGCCGAGACGCCCCTCTCGATCGACTGGCTGCTGCATGCCGACGGCCCCTTCGATCTGGGCCAGGCCCCGTTCCGCTACACCGGTCAGACGGCGGGGTTTTACGGGCAGGTCGTCTGGTCCGAGGCGGGGATGCCGCGGCTGGAGCGGAAGACCGGCTTCGAAGAGGTCGATCCGAAGGAATACGAAGGGCTGCCCGAGAGCACCTGCCTGACCGCGCGCTTTCCGAAAGCCACGCGCCACCGGATCGCGACGCTACTCGTGCTCTACAGGCTCGATGCGCCGCGCCGCATTTTCCATTTCCTCGACGATCAGGGCTATGGCTGCGACCTCTACTTCACCGATGCCAGGGAGCGTACCTTCAAGCGGATGGTGAAGAAGCGCGCCCGCACCTGACATCCTCGCCGCCCGGGCCTTTCGGGCCCGGGCGGCGCCCAACCACTCGCATCGAGCGGCGAGGGCGCCGAGGCGGCCATGCGCGAGATCGAGGAGATGGGCGGCCGCGCCTTCGCCATGCAGGGCGACATGACCGACCCCGAACAGGTCAGGGCCTTCGTCGCCGCCGCCGCGCTGGCTTATGGTGCTGCCAAGGGCGCGATCATGACCATGACCCGCGGCATGGCCAAGGAGCTGGCTCCCGACATCCGCGTCAACGCGCTCTGCCCCGGCATGATCGACACCGATTTCCACAACATCTTCACCAAGCCCGAGACGCGCAGGATGGTGGCGGGCAACACGCCGCTGAAGCGCGAGGGCAGCCCCGAGGAGGTGGCCGATCTCGCGGTGTTTCTCGCCTCGCCTGCGGCGGCCTTCATCACCGGGGCCAATGTCGATATCAATGGCGGCACGATCTTTTCGTGATCCTCCCGCGGGGCCGCCCCATGCCGGACCATGCCGGGCGGCCCTGCCATGACGCCAAGCGACAAGGACACCCATGCCCAAGACCAGGACCCCGATCGCCGGAGAGCGGCGCGACGTTGGCGCGACCTTCGTGATGGACGCGCCGCGCGAGCCGAGGCGCGCCGATGGCCGGTCCGAGACGCGTTCATGAGCGCGCCGGTCGTTCTTTTCATCGGCGAGCCGATGATCGAGCTGTCGGTGCCGCAGGACGGCGACACCGCGCGGCTTGGCGTGGCGGGCGATGTGCTCAACGCCGCGATCTACATGCGCCGCGGCCTCACCGGCCCGGCGCGGGTGGAGCTTGTCACGGCCCTGGGGCAGGACCGGTTTTCCGAGCGGATCCGGGGCTTTGCCGAAAGCCACGGCATCGGCTGCGACCGCATCCGCACCGACCCCGAGCGCGGCCCCGGGCTCTATGCGATCGAGACCGACGAGACGGGCGAGCGCAGCTTTGTCTATTGGCGCGACCGGGCGGCGGCGCGGGTCATGTTCGGCCCCGACCACGCGCCGGATTTCTCGGCGCTCGATGGGGCAAGCCATCTCTGCCTTTCGGCGATCACGCTGGCGATCCTGTCGCCCGCGATCCGCGCGGCGCTGCTCGACCGGCTGGCCGCGCTGCGCCGCGCGGGCGTGGTGTTCTGTTTCGACAGCAATTACCGCCCCCGCCTGTGGGAGAGCGCGACCGTGGCGCGCCGTGTCGTGGAGGCGGCCTGGGGCGTGACCGATCTGGGCTTTCCCTCGATCGATGACGAGAGGACGCTGTTCGGCGGCACGGAGGCGGAGACGATCGCGCGGCTGCGCGGCTACGGCATGTCGCTTTGCGTGCTCAAGCGCGGCGGGCAGGGGCCTTTGCTGCTGGTGCCCGAAGAGGAGGGGCCGGCGCGGATCTTCGCGCAGGCCGAGACCGTGGTCGACACGACCGGCGCGGGTGACAGCTTCAACGGCAGCTTTCTCGCCGCCTGGATCGAGGGGCGCGGGGTGGATGCGGCGCTGCGCGCGGCGCATGAGATGGCGGCGCGCGTGGTGGCCACGCCGGGCGCGATCCTGCCGCGGGAGGCGCCCCCTCAGGAGGGGGGTGTCTCCTGAAGAGGGCGCCGCGGGGCCTTGCCGATTTCATGCATGCAAGCGCGATCCGAACGCTTGGGAAGGCGCGACATGATGAAGACGACCAACTGGCTGGGCGGCGGCTCGGCGTGCATTCTGGTGGGGGGCTTTTCCCGGCCGGATTGGCTCGCGCCCTGTTCGAGGACTGCGCCGGGATTTTGCCGCTTGTCCCCGGCAAGGCCAAGTTCGAGGGGTTAGATCAATTCGGATGGGTAGCTGCGAGCTCAGTCAAGCGGTTACACAACCGGCAGGACACCGCGAAATCGACAGGCGTCATGACGCGGGTCCGTGAGGCGTAAGCAGCGATTGCTTGAGATCAGGTGCTGCGTGGGTCCGGGCGGGGTCGATCTCGGGGGCTGATAACGTTCTCTATCGGGCATGGCCCCCGGGGGGGACGTGTTGAAACCTGAAAACAACCCCAAACACAGTAGTGGGCGATGAGGTATTATGGCTTGTTCGGTAACACGGCAGGCTGCAAGATCGTCGACATGACGGAAAAAAAATCTCCATCGAAGCCCGAACTCCGGTCGAAGAAGCGACCGGTGGCGCAGCTTCTCCCAGCAGAGACAGTGCTGCCGACGGATGATCGAACCTTCGAAACACGTAAGCTCAATGAAATCGCCGAGCTGCTCTGGCTCCCCGATAGCTTGCCGCAAGCCGAACGCAACGCGCGCATCCTACGGGCGCTCGAGTTCTACGAGGAGCTGGCCGCGCAAGGCGCAGCCGAGGGCATGCTGGCGGCACAGATGGTGGGCACGCATTCGGCGGCGCTGGATTGCTTGCGGCGGGCGGCGATCCCGGGCCAGAGCGACTGGGGACGGGACTCGAACCTCAAGCATGCCCAGAAGCTGATGTCGCTCTACGCGCAACAGGTGGCGGCGCTCGACAAGCACCGGGGCAGGGGCCAGCAGAAGGTGACCGTCGAGCATGTCCACGTCCATTCCGGGGGGCAGGCGATCGTTGGAAACGTGGAAAAAGGAGGCGAGCGGCAAGCTCAGCCTTCAGAACCGCCGGCGCTTCCGGACGCACCCGAGATCCCGCTTGCGGCGCAAAACGCGCTTAAGCCGTCGAAGACCCGTAAACGATCGTGAGCGGGACGCATCCACGCAACACCGGGCCGATGCGGGCAAGCCCGCGCTGCGGGGCCCGGACGCGCAAGGGCACGCCCTGCCAGGCCCCGGCGGTCACCGGCAAGGCACGCTGCCGCATGCATGGTGGGGCAGCCGGCTCCGGCGCGCCGAAGGGTAACCGGAATGCGCTGAAGCACGGCCAGTACACGGCAGATGCGCGGGCATTCGAGGCGCATGTCCGGGAGGTGCTGCGTCGGGGACGCGAAGGCCTCGAGGAAGGCTGAGGGGGCTAGCAGCTACTTGTTGATAGCTGGCGCGCCTCGCAGCAGGCGTTGCAAGGGGCGATACAGCATGAGGCCGAGAACTGACCCTACAATTACTCCTAGCCCGTCGGCCAAAGCGTCCTTCGGGTCGCCGCTGCGTCCGACAAAGGGTTGCAGGACCTCGATGAGCACCCCGTAAAGCGCGAGGGCTGGCAGAAGGCCCCACAACAGCCTTGGCGCAAACGCGGCGGTCGGCAGGGCGAGGGCTGCGAAGGCGATCAGGTGATGATGCTTGTCGCTGCCCGGCACGGTGCGGGGACGTTCAGCGGGACCAGCATCAGGATGCCGATCACGAGGGCCAGAAGCCCTGTCAGGCAGAGAGCGACCCGACAATTGAGAAAAAAAACGAACGAACCACGACGCTACTTTCCCTGCGGAGGCACGGCGATGCGGATGCCGGGGCGGTCCCCGGGCGTGCCGATAAATTCGATTCCTGCTGATACGAGCGCTGCCTCAATAGCTAACAAGTTCGGACGAGTGCTGTTCGGAATTCCATCTTCCGCTTCCATGCGCTTAATCGTCCGAACACTGACGCCTGAGGCCTCCGATAACTGCTCAACGCTCATTCGCAAGGCATGGCGAGCGGATCGAAGCTGAAGACCAGTAATCATTGACCGCCTCGCTTCGTGGCACTATAGGTGCCATATGGCACAGAATTCCATTCTCGACTGGCGCGCCGAGTTCGCTCATCTTGAGGGAGCATATGCCCCTGCAACAATGCGCTCTTACTACAGTGATGTGGATATTTACGTCCAGTGGTGTGCTGAGGCGGGACGAGTTGCTTTCCCAGCTGAAATAGCCGTTCTGTGCGCTTTCCTCCAAGCGCAGGCGCAGGAGTTCGCTCCTGCAACGGTCCGCAGGCGCGTCTACTCGATCCGCAAGATCCATAGATTGCTGCACCTTCCGGATCCCACGGGTCACGAGGAGGTCACCTTAACGCTTCGGCGTATTCGCAGAGCCAAGCTTTCCCGACCGAAGCAGGCCAAGGGGCTGACCCGGCCCTATCTCGACCGATTTCTTGCCGCGCAGCCAGAGACGCCTTGGGGGTGGCGGAACCGTGCGATGCTGGCGCTTGGCTACGAGTGCCTGACGCGCCGGTCCGAACTCGTGGCACTCCGCTCCGAAGACTTACTCTGGCGCGAAGATGGAACGTTGCGCGTTATAATCCGCCGCAGCAAGGCTGACCCCTATGGACAGGGACGTCTTGCCTCCACCTCGTCCCGCAGCCGAGAACTGGTCGAGGCTTGGCTCGCGTGGCGTGGCCCCGACTTCGAATACCTGTTCTGCCCGATTTATCAGGGCCGGCCGGTCAAACGCTCGCTCAGCTGTACAAGTGTTAAACGCCTGATCAAGGATGCCGCTTGGGCAGCCGGTCTCGATGCCTCGGTGGTCGCCGACTTCTCAGGCCATTCCTTGCGGGTAGGTGCCGCGCAGGACCTGTTGTGCGCCGGGAAGGATACGGCCTCGATCATGCGAGCTGGCGGGTGGAAGTCGGTGAACGTGCTGGCCGCTACCTCGAGCAGGCCGAGCACAACGTTTGGAATTGAGCGGCGACATCGCCATATCCTGACCGCATGCGAGATCGTTCCACCAGAACGCCAATCTCCCTTCAGACGTCCATCTGGCCGAAGGACTACGCGCGAGCGTAGACGTCTTCGTAGCGGACAATGTCGTCCTCGCCGACATAGGCGCCGGTCTGCACCTCGATCAGCACCATCGGCACCTTGCCGGGGTTCTCCATTCTATGGACCGCGCCGAGCGGGATGTAGACTGACTGGTTCTCGGTGACGAGCTTCACCTTGTCGTCGATGGTCACCCGGGCCGTGCCCTCGACCACGATCCAGTGCTCGGAGCGGTGGTGGTGGCTTTGCAGACTGAGCGCGGCGCCGGGATGGACGAGGATCCGCTTCACCTGGAACCGGCCGCCGACCACGAGGCTCTCGAACCAGCCCCAGGGGCGGTGGTCCTTCGGAAAGGCGGTGGCCTGCGCGGCCTTCTTGGCCTTCAGCGCCTCGACCGCCTTCTTTACGTCCTGCGCGCGGCGCATGTCGGCCACCAGCACCGCGTCGTTCATCGCGATCGCCATGACGTTCTCGAGCCCGATGCCGACGATCTCCAGACGTTCGCTCTCGGAGCGCAAGAGCGTGTCGCGGCAGTTGATCGCGGTGGCGCCTTCGGAGGTGACGACGCCACTCTCGTCGGGGCCGCTTTCGCGCCAAACCGCATCCCAGCCGCCGAGGTCGGACCAGGCTGCCTGGTAGGGCACCACCGAGAGGTTCGGCGCCTTCTCCATCACCGCGTAGTCGATGGAGATGTCGGGCGCGCCGGCCCAGGCCGCTGGGTCGAGCCTCAGGAAGCCCAGATCGGTTCTGGCCTCCGCCAGCGCGGCCTCAACGGGACCGAGGATCTCGGGGGCGTACTCGCGGAACGCCGCGACCATGTCGGCGGCGCGGGCCAAAAAGATACCAGCGTTCCACAAGAAGTTGCCGGAGGCCAGCATGTCCTCGGCGCGGCCGGCATCGGGCTTCTCGACGAAGCGGGCGAGCGGCTGCGGCGCGCCGTCTCCGACGGGGCCTTCGAGTTCGAGATAGCCGTAACCGGTCTCGGTATGGGTCGGCGCGATGCCGAAGGTCACGAGCCGACCCTCGGAGACCGGCCCGAGCCCACGCGCGACGGCGGCGTGGAAGGCGGGCGCGTCGGGCACCACGTGATCAGAGGGCGCAACCAGCATCACCGCTTCGGGGTTCTCGGCCACCAGATGCAGCGCTGCGGCGAGAATCGCGGGGGCAGTGTTGCGCCCCTCGGGTTCGATCAGCACAGCGCCGGGATCGATGCCGGCAAGGCCGAGCTGCTCGGTGACGATGAAGCGGAAATCGGCATTGGTCAGGACGAGCGGCGGGGCGAAGCCCAGATCGCCATCCGGCCCCCGCCCGTGCAGCCGCCGCGCCGAGGCCTGGAACAGCGTCTCCTCGCCCATCAGCGGCACGAATTGCTTGGGATAGCTCTTGCGCGAGAGTGGCCAGAGCCTTGTTCCGGAGCCGCCGCAGAGAAGAACCGGAGTGATGTAGGTCATGGCATCTTTCATGTTGGTGTCCTGTTAGCCACGAACGGCATTCTGGTTATCGAGAAACCACGCATAGGTTTCTGCTGTCCCATCATGTAGTCCAATGCCGGCGCGCCAGCCCATTTGCTCAAGGCGGCTCACATCCATGAGTTTGCGCGGCGTGCCATCAGGCTTCGTAGTGTCGAAACCGATCCGCCCCTGAAAGCCGGTGATCCCGGCCACTAGCCGCGCTAGGTCCGCGATCGAGATGTCTTTACCTGTTCCGACATTGATATGACTTAGCATCGGCTGCGTTTCCCGTTGGTAGACCTCGCGCGGCAGATCCATGACAAACAAGCTGGCCTCCGCCATGTCGTTGACATGCAGGAACTCGCGCTTCGGTGTTCCAGTGCCCCAGATCGTCACTTCCTCGGCACCCTGCTGCACGGCCTCATGAAACCGCCGGATCAGCGCCGGCAGCACGTGGCTGTTTTCGGGGTGGAAGTTGTCGCCTGGCCCGTAGAGGTTGGTCGGCATCACCGAGCGGTAGTCGCGCCCATGCTGGCGGTTGAAGCTCTCGCACAGCTTGATGCCGGCGATCTTAGCGATGGCATAGGGCTCGTTTGTGGGTTCAAGCGCTCCGGTGAGCAGCTCCTCCTCGCATATTGGCTGTAGTGCTTCACGCGGATAGATGCAGGAGGAGCCAAGGAACAGCAGCCGCTGTACCCCTGCTTCGTGTGCCTGGCCGATCACGTTGGCCTGGATCAGCAGGTTATCGTAGATGAAGTCGGCCGGGTAGGTGTTGTTGGCGTGGATGCCACCGACTTTCGCGGCGGCGAGGATCACCGCGTCGGGACGCTCGGTTTGCATGAACTCCCGCACGGCGGTTTGGTCACGCAGGTCGAGTTCGGCCGAACTGCGGGTGATCAGCTTGTCCTCCTCGCGCGCCTCGAGCCGACGCAGGATCGCACCACCGACCATTCCGCGATGGCCAGCTACATAGATCTTCGCCATGCGCTTAGCCCTCCAGGCTGACGGGCAGTTCGAGCCCATGGGTCTTCAGCAGCGCGTGGCGGCGGGCCGACTTGAGATCCGCCTCGATCATCTCGCGGCACATCTCGCGCGCGGTGATCTCCGGTACCCAGCCCAGCTTCTCACGCGCCTTTTTCGGATCACCCAGCAGCGTCTCGACCTCGGCGGGGCGGAAGTAGCGCGGGTCAATCCGCACGATGACGTCGCCCGGCTTCACCATCGGCGCCAGATCTCCGGTCACCGTCTCGACCACGCCGATCTCGTCGACGCCCTCGCCCTCGAAGCGCAGCCCGATGCCGAGATCTTCGGCCGCCCAGGTGATGAACTCGCGCACCGAGTACTGCTTGCCCGTGGCGATCACGAAGTCCTCGGGCGCCTCCTGCTGCAGCATCATCCACTGCATTCGAACATAGTCTTTGGCGTGGCCCCAGTCGCGCAGCGCGTCGATGTTGCCCATATAGAGACAGGGCTCGAGCCCCATCGCAATGTTGGACAGGCCGCGGGTGATCTTGCGGGTCACGAAGGTCTCGCCGCGCCGCGGGCTCTCGTGATTGAACAGGATGCCGTTGCAGGCATACATACCATAGGCCTCGCGGTAGTTCACCGCGATCCAGTAGGCATACATCTTGGCCACCGCGTAGGGGCTGCGCGGGTGGAACGGCGTGGTCTCAGTCTGCGGAATCTCCTGCACCAGACCGTAGAGCTCGGAGGTCGAGGCTTGGTAGAAGCAGGTCTTCTTCTCGAGCCCAAGAAAGCGGATCGCCTCAAGCAGCCGCAGCGTGCCCATCGCGTCGACGTCGGCAGTGTATTCGGGCGCCTCGAAGCTCACTGCGACGTGGGACTGGGCACCGAGGTTGTAGACCTCATCGGGCTGCACCTCTGAAAGGATGCGTGTCAGGTTCGAGCTGTCCGAGAGATCACCGTAGTGCAGGTGGAATCGGCTGTTCCGCTCGTGCGGGTCCTCGTAGATGTGGTCCACGCGCTGGGTGTTGAATGACGAGGCGCGGCGCTTGATACCATGAACCTCATAGCCCTTTCCGAGCAGAAATTCCGCTAGATAGGAGCCATCTTGACCAGTTATGCCGGTGATGAGAGCGCGTTTGGTCATCGGGGGGTGAAATCCTTATTAATAAACTGCTTAAATTTTCGAAGATTTTTTTGTGCTAGCGTGCCCAAGCCGCCTACATTATGCCGCCGAATTACTCGATAATCTTCCTGTGTCTTCCGAATAATCTGTTCCAGAGACGCGTTACTTTCACCGCCCAGCCTCATTTTTACCAGAACCCGTGGGATATAGGCTAGCCGGATGTTGCCTTTGATCAGCCAGCGCAGCATCGCGTCATAGTCGGCGGCAATACGAAGACTGGTGTCGTAAGCTCCCCATTCCTCAAAGACCTTCCGACGGAGATACAATGTTGGGTGTGGAGGCATCCAGCCGCGTCTTAAACGAAAGCGCTCATAATCGCCTGAGCGCCAATATCGGACCACCCGGTTCGGGTTAGCCGCAGAAACATACTGCAGATCGCCATAGACGCCGTCGATTTCAGGGTCAGAAAAGGCCGATGCCACTTGGCTCAGAGTTTCGTCGCCTGCAAAGACATCGTCTGAATGCATTAAGCCGATCGCGTCTCCTGAAGTGCGTTTGATACCGAGATTAATCGCGTCGTAAAGCCCAGCATCTTTTCCGCTCTCGAGGCGAGTGCGCGCGTCCGCAAGCGTATGTAATTTTTCAAGGGTCCCATCAGTAGAGGCTCCATCTTGGATAACGTGCTCTACATTCTTATACTTCTGCGCTTGAACGCTTCGCACAGCTTCGGCGACTGTATCGACCCGGTTATATACGGCGGTAACGACAGATATTTTCATCGTCTCCTCCCTCTCCCCTTATGCATTGGGTAAGTATAATTTTATTTCTTACGAGGTCGGGTGCTTGGATACTTTGATATTGAGTACCTCTTCTATCGCCTTTGTGGCACACGCGTTATGCTTGATCATATGATCCTTTACTTCAATCAATTTCATGTCCACAAGGTATCGATACCAAAATCCTTGTAATACATGAAATGCCGCCCCGCCCCATCCGTCGAGAAATCCAAGTCGAATGACATAGCGATACAGAAAGTAGATGAAGGAACGGCCCCCGATCGGAAGTCGAGAATATAATTTCTCTTTAATCCAGCGCTTTACTCCAGCTTGATTTCCGCCCCGTAGGTCCGCAACGGTATCATGTGGCGAAAATCCGTATTCGAGATTTAGGAGATCAACCACTTCGCGACTGGCGTAAGCGTTATGTTTGTCTGTCCACCATGAAAGGGAATTCAAATTGTCATCTATAATTTCCCCGGTAAATTTTTTCGTATCGCCTCGAACCTTGATGTGCTCATCCATCCATCGATCCTCACATCTTCCGCTGTTAGGTCGAAAAATGCGGAGCACATGTACGGGAAAAACTCCTCCCCACCTTATGGCGCTGCCCATGAAGTTCATTCTGCGGGGGACATAAATTCCCTTTACTTCTGGCTCTATCTTAGGAAGGCAGGATATTATGTCTTTCTTTAATTCTTCAGTAACTATCTCGTCAGCGTCTAAGCGGAGTACCCATTCGGAACTCTCAGGTATTTGTTCCAGCGCCCAATTGAACTGGGATGAATAGTTCTTCCACCTATTGTATAGTACATTCGCCCCGAGCTCCTTTGCTAATTCGCAAGTTCGATCGGATGACCCGCTGTCGACGACAAGAACGGAATTTGCTATGCCAGATAACGATCGAATTGCTCGTTCAATGTGAGCTTCTTCGTTCTTTGTTAGGATTATAGCTGTAAGGTTCATAGGTGCCTCGTGGCGTTTATGACTGATCAGGTGGGTCTATATAATGCATTACCGCAAAATTACTTCGAACCAGATCTGAGGATAGATTGTGAGGGGGTATGATCGGTTTCCGTAATTCAAGCCAATGTTTCACCTAGTCTTTGTCACAAATTCTAGCTTGAACTGCAGCTTCTTTTTTCCGGCAACGCCCCCCCGCAAGCGGATCGCGTGTCTCCGATATCGTGTTGGTCGCCCCCACTGCATTGCCTTGGTTACTAGCGTGGCGATATTTCGCAAGTCACCTCGAGCATGACTGCATCCTTTCCCATATTTTTCCAGCAGACGGCTTCAATCTCGGCCCTGCCAAGGGCTGAGAAGCGGTTCATGATCGCGATGCGGATCTGGATTTCTACGGTTGGCAGTCGGGGTCTCGTGACATGATCCTTTCGCCGAAAAGCTTCAGGCAGTTCATCAAAGCCTCGATGCGACTTCGGGCGTGATAGCCGGTTCATGTTTTCCAGAGCGCCCGACCCAGGTACCGGGTTGCCCATAGAATCTCGTTTCGGGCGATGGCAGCGGCGCAGTCTTCTTTTCAGGCACGACCATTGCGAGGGATCGGTATGACAGCGGCGGCGCCTCGGACGATGATCGCGCCATGGCAGCAGCGCGTATCATAAGCCCCGTCAGCGGTGACCGTGCCGATCGCCTCCTCCGGGGGGATCTGCGCCAGCAGGTCCGGCAGCAGTGGGCTGTCACCCTAGCGGCTCGAGGTGAACTCGACCGTGCGCACATCTCCACTGCTCGCGTCCATGGCAATATGAACTTTCCGCCACTGCCGCCGACATGGCGGGCCATGCTTACGGGCTCGCCACTCGCCATTACCACGGAACTTGATGCCGGCGCTGTCGATCAACAGGTTCAGCGGCTGCCCTGATGCGCGATACGGGACCTGCACCGCGATTCGCGCCTGTCGGCGGCACAGCGTCGAATAGTCCGAAACCGGCCAATCGAGCCCAGCCACGAGCCCCGCCATCTGGATCAGGCTCTCGACCAGGCCAACCGTCTGCCGAAGCGGGAGATCGAAGAGCACTTTTAGTGTCAGGCATGTGTGGATCGCAGCATCCGAGAAGGTCTCAGGTCGCCTGCGCTTCCCGGACCTCTTCGCATGCCAGATCTTCTCAGGATCGAAACAGACTGACAGCGAGCCGCGCTTGCGCAGCGCCGCATTGTAGTCTGACCAGTTCGTCGTGCGGTTGCGGGTCGGGGAAGGCTTCGGCATGCCCCCGAGCTAACCGTCAGGATCGACTTGGTGAATCCCCCTCACCGAGATATGCATCAAGGTCTCTCAGAGATGGAGATAGTACCACCTCTCTACGGGACTATACACCTAACGGCGCCGCCCGGCCACCAGACGACCCAGATAGTGCAATAGCACCTTCCCCGCGCGCTAGGTCAAAAACGAGAAATAGCAGGAACAGGCTAATGGATCGCTAGCGATGGCGAAGCTTCACCATCGCGGCTCCGCCTTTTTCCGAATCTCAGATGACCGAGACGCAGACCCATGATGGAACTGCGGTACGAGGAGCGCTGTGCGGCGCACAGACAGAGCCCAAGCAGCAGGCCAAATCCAAGATGCTTGTAGGCCCCTTGAAACAGCCCGATGTATAGCAGCGTTAGCGCTTCCGGTGCGTGCGCCAGCGTCATGGCGGGGGTGCGGGAGATCGCCCGCAGAGCCACAGCGAAGGCCGCGACGGTCAAAGCCAGCCCCAGGTATCCTGTCTTGAGGAAAGCATAGCTGAGAACATTATGAGTATATCCGGTCTGGCTGTGTCCCGCCCCGGCGATCTCGGCCTTAACGCCGAATCCGTCGCCGAACAGCTGGCCTAAGAAGTCAGTATTCCGCGCGAAGGTCTCGGCGAATTCTTGGACCTTACTGTTGGTGCCTACCGTGGTGAATTTACGAGTAAGCTTTTCTGCGATGCCCTCGAGCAGGGGCAAAGAATAGAATACAGCGAAACCTAGGAGGAAGAGGACAGTTAAAGCCCGAAGCGGCTTGGTCACCGTTTTCTGAAGAAGGAACACGACGGTAGCGACGACGAAACAGGAAAAACCCAAGATAAGCGGGCCTCGGTAAGTCACGGCAATTAGGCCGAGCGATGAGATCGCGAAGAGCGCGAGAAATGCAAGAGAGCTGCTCGAGCGCTGCGTTCGGAACACCATGACCCCGGAATAGATAAAGGCGAAGGTGACCAACGGCTCCGAAGACAGGTACTCCATATCTGCGCGCAGGTTCTGGCGGAAAACCAATGCAAAGCTGACGCCTTGGTTCAAAACGTAGCGCAGGCTCAGCAGCGCGCCGGCAATCGCCAACACAAGACGGGCCATCTCAAGATCGATCCAAGGTACGCCCGTGCGGCCAGGCCTTGTCATCATTATCAGGAGCATGGGTCCCGCGAGCCAAAAGACGACAGAAACTAGGTCGCGCGCCAGCTGCGCCGGATCAACGGCGTTTGATGCGGCAGATGTTAAGCCGATGAACAGGGCGCCAGTTAGCAACAGGTTGTAGGCGCGGAAGGCCCCGACGTAGCGTACCGCATAAGCGAAAACCGGAAGCGCAATCGCGGACCAAGCCAAAAGGGCAACGGAGGCGCTATCGGGAGTCGGCTGCATGATTGCGCCGTAAAGCACCACAACCATCGCAGCCGAATAACTCGCTAATTTGGATCGAAACAGAGTCATGGATCACCGAAAAATATGGGCCTATTTGTTGCTTGGTGCAAAGACACTAGCCTTCAAGGCGACAAGCGAATTACGTTCCGCTGTAAACAGCGTCTTGCGCGGCAGACTCAAATGTTTCCCGTCAAGAAATCTGAAGTCGAACCTCCAGAACGAAAGCCAATCACTAAGGGAAGGGTAAGGATTTGATTTCAAAATACGAACGCTTCATTTTAATTGTAGTGGCAGTCGCCAGAACTATGACGCGCATGTTCTGCGAGCAATATACCTCCCTTGCTGGTATACTCTGCATACCTCGCTCTGCGCCGGTCGTTCTTCAGTAGACGAAGGAATATCGAATTCACAGCAGAGATCTTCATCATTTTAGCTGCAATCGCATCGGTGGCTGATATTGCGCGCGACTGCCTCTGCGTCAAAGGTCGGCCTTGCGATCTTTTATAAAACCACTGGCGGTCTGTCATTTGTGAGAAATTGCTCGAGTAATTTTTTCCGCGCATATCTGCTGATCTGGCTACTTGAAGTATTTTGGTATCAGGGTAGCCTAACTCGAGGACATCGTTAACTTTCGCAAGAACTTTCGCGGGATCGCTCCGTATTTCAGCATAGTCAATTATTAAGTCCGCTGCCGCAGGCGAGGTGGCGATATCTTCGTATATCTTGATTTCAAGTGCCTTGATAAGGCCGATTGTCAGTAAATATAATCGCAGAGGAATGCGAAATTTTTCGTTGCAAAAGTGGTGATAGTGGCTGGCGATAATTTGGAGGTGGTCTCGCTTTGTTACAATGACTTTTGCGCCTGCTTGCCGAACGTCGCGGAGGAATGCCTCTTCATAGGAATGGGTCTTTGCTGCAATGTTTGTAGACGATGCTGCAGTAAAAATTTGTTTGGGTTCGCGCAATAGGTCAATGTTTCTATCTTGATTTTCGTCCTTCCATTCATTCGGGACTTGTTTTTGCTCGAAGAGTTCCAGTAGCATCAAAAACAGCCACGTGGATCCCGACTTGTAGACGCCATTGCAAACAACAATCATTTTTACCCAATTCTTTGCCGGGGCCTTGTTTCCCCAAGTGGTGTGATCAGAAATAATTCACGGGTACGGCTCAAACCGAACCTGGTATCGCCTCAGGGGTATTGTTGAAAGCCCCTCATTGGCTTAGAGAAAGCTCAATGTGCCGGGGCTTGTCCCAACATTTGCGTAAGCGGCGTCTGCGCCCCACCGGAGTTCAGCTTGACGGCTTGAAGTTCCAAGGCAGGAGCTCGTCGATCCGGCTCGCAGGATGGCCTGCCGCGATCGCCTCGAGCGTCACTTTGAGATAGGCGAAGGGTTCAACTCCGTTGATCTTTGCTGTGGCAATGAGCGAAGCGATGCGGCCCCAGGTGCGGCCACCCTCATCGTGTCCGGCGAAGAGTGCATTTTTCCGCGTCAGAGCAATCGGCCTGATGAGGTTCTCCACGGCATTGGAGTCGATCTCGACGCGACCGTCCTGCAGGAAGGTCTGCAGTCCGCCCCACTGCCGGTGGATGTAGGCGAGTTTCTCTCCGAGGCGGGACTTGGCGGAGACCCGGCGGCGCTGGAGCTGCAACCATTCGCCGAACTCGGCCACCAGCGGCGCGGTGCGTGTTTGTCTCGCCGACAGGCGCTGTCCCGGTCCCATGCCGCGGATCTCGGTCTCGATACGGTAGAACTCGGCGATCCGGCGCAGCCCCTCGGCGGCAATCTCCGATCCGTCGCGGTCGAAGACTTCCTTCAACTTTCGGCGCGCATGTGCCCAACAGTGCGCAACCGTGATCGGCGCGCCGCCAGTGCGCGAGGCGCGTGTCAGCCGATCGTAGCCGGCATAGCCGTCCAGCTGCAGGATGCCGTCGAAGCCCTGCAGGATCTGCTCCGCGTTCACGCCGGCGCGGCTTGAGTAGTAAGTGAAGACCACGCCGGGCGGGTCATCGCCGCCCCAGCCCCGATCGTCTCGGGCCAGCGCCCAGAGGAAGCCGGTCTTGGTTCGGCCTCGCCCGGGCTCCAGAACCGGCGCCGTCGTCTCATCCATGAAGAGCTTGCCCGAGCCCTTCAGGTGCTCGGCGAGCCGGTCGACCACCGGAGCAAGATGGAAGGCCGCGGTGCCGACCCAATCGGCGAGCGTGCTGCGCTGCAGATCGATCCCGGAGCGGGCGAGGATCTGGCTCTGGCGATACAGGGGAAGATGGTCAGCGAACTTGGCGACGAGCACATGTGCGATGGCTCCCTCGGTCGGCAGCCCGCCCTCGATCAGGTGGGCAGGAGCTGGAGCCTGGGTGATCCCTTCGGCACAGGCACGGCAGGCATACTTCGGCCTGATCGTCACGATGACACGGAGTTGGGCCGGCACGATGTCCAGCCGCTCGCTGCGGTCCTCGCCGATCCGGTGCATGGTGCCGCAGCCGCACGGACAGTTCAGACTGGCCGGTTCGACCACTTGCTCGATCCGCGGGAGGCCCTCGGGCAGATTGCCTCGGTTGCGCCGGGCGATCTTGGCTCGCCGCGGACCGGACGAGGCCGGGGCCTCTTCGTCTTGCTGCGTCTCGGCCTCGGCGACGGCAGTTTCCAAGTCCTCGAAGGCCAGCTGCCGCTCGTCCCCGCCCAGCTTCTCGGACTTCTTGCCATGCACGACCTGGTTCAGTTCGGCGACGAGGTGCTCGAGCCGCTTGTTGGCTTCCCTGAGCGCATCGCGCTCGCGCAGCACGGCCAGAACAGCTTCACGCTGGTCTTCCGGAATGGCCGACAGGTCGAGGGATGGGGCGCTGGACATGGCGGGATCATACCCTGCTCTCGTCCTCGGCAGGCAGGATTTCCCGCCCCTGAGTCATTCTGCCACAGCCGGGCGGCGCACCTCCAAAGACCGCACCCGACGCCAGTCCAGCCCAGCGAACAGTGCCTCGAACTGGGCGCGGTTCAGGGTCATCGCGCCATCCCGGATCGCGGGCCAGGTGAAGGAACTCTCCTCCAGCCGCTTGTAGGCCATGACGAGACCGCTGCCGTCCCAGAACAAAATCTTCATCCGGTCCGCGCGCTTCGCCCGGAAGACGAAGACCGTCCCGGTGAACGGATCCTCGGCCAAGGTCGACTGCACCAGGGCGGCCAGGCCATCATGTCCCTTGCGGAAGTCTACCGGCTTCGTCGCCACCAGGATGCGGACGCCTTGGGACGGCATCAGCATGTCCGTGCTTCCAGAGCATGCACGATCGCGGCGATCCGATCTGACGGCGTGTCGGGCGACAGCTCGATCTGCATCGCCCCCCTGACGATCCGGATCATCTGCTCGGGTGTCGCGTCCGGCGGCTCGTTCGTCTCGGCCGGATCGCAAATGATCAGCGGTGCGAAGACCGTCTCGCCGATCTCCGCGGCGGGAAGAACCAGATCTCCCTGCTTTGCGAGACGCCGCCAGGCTGAGAGCTGGTTCGGACGGATGCCATACCGTCCGGCGACCGCATGCACTGTCGCCCCCGGCTCCAGGGTCTCCGCCACAGCCCGGGCCTTCGCATCGTCCGGCCAACGTCGGTGACCCGACGCGTAGATCTCGACGCCCAGAGATTTGAGAAACGAAT
>JACLAD010001898.1_pt1 | contig 22673 bp, 10 predicted proteins | sample 8027901 | NCBI WGS metagenome assembly JACLAD01 (sample SAMN15725071, study PRJNA655200) | protist metagenome | isolation source: fluorescence activated cell sorting (FACS) single amplified genomes of... | place: Spain: Blaines Bay Microbial Observatory, Mediterranean Sea | collected 2016-07-05 | reverse complement strand
TTTTTTTTTCGAGCAGACTGCGATGGGCAGAGCAGCGTTTCAAGCACAGGGCCTGCTACGGTGGTTGATAAACGAGATGCTATATTTCGAATTTCTTTTCGCTTGTTCTCCAAATCCAGCACTGTAAGAATCGTCATGATGGCCAAGCCCGCAGCAGTGAATGATGATTCTGGGATTTCTCAGGGTATTTTTGTGGGAGAGCTCGAGCTTTCGGCAGTTGACTTCTTTCATGGCGTGGAGCAGCGGAAACTCTACCAGCTGCAAAGACCTAAAGGCCACAGTGGGAACTTCAAATCGGGACAAATTATTTCTCTTGCCATTGAATATGTCCCTGAATCTTTTGGCGAAAAGTTTGAAATGCCACTGCAACTCGGACTTAGCACTAGCAACTTTTGGGAAACGCCCGGAATTGGCGCGGCATCTCCGCAATCTTTAAGTCTATACGCCCATGGCGTTCTCATGCACCGTGCCTTTGGGAACTCGAATTGGAAAGAGACAAAAATTGATTTCGGACTCTCGAAACAGAAAAGTGGACGATCGGTCTTTGAAGCAAATCCAGTCTTTCCGTATTTCTTCGAAGGAGAGCAAAAGCTTCGAGTCACCTTCGAAATTGAGCGGGGTAAGAGAAAAAATCGGGTGAAAGTTGCAAGTCTCACTGTTAAAGTCGATGATGTGCTGGGCGGATCGTCCTTCGACAGCGGTGGAGAAGAAAAATTTCTTCGTGCCAAAAAATTGCCATTGACATTCGAAGAAAATCCGACATCGGCAAATTGGGCAGGAGGAAATGCAATAATAAGCATTGAGAGAGGGAATATTGCCATAGATCAACACATGCAGCTCTCTACATTCATAGCAGCTAGGCGTCAAACAATGAGAGATCACTGTAGCTACTTGATTGAACCACAAGGTGCCCCAGTACCATTTTACGGCGTATACGAGGATACAGGCTCTTATCGCCATGATTCACCTCTTTTCCGTAACTCGAAACGTCCTCAATTTGTTTTATGTCGACGCCCTGAAGAAATGCCAAAGTCCGGCCTTATCCCCCACGATGCTGCTGCATCATGGTGTATTGTGGATGATTCAAAGAAAGGCAAGCTTGTCGCGTGCAGCAAGGTATTTAGGGAAATCGAGAAAACTTGGAGAGCTTTGCCGACCGATGTCGATACGTGGTTCAAATCAGTTGCAAGAAAGGAACAAGTCTTTATCACAGTAAAGTCAAATAAAACTGCGAAATTGGAGGGAAGAAACGGAGAACGCTTCAGTGTTCCCCACGAAGGTCTCCGTGCATCGTATTTTCAGCACTACCAAATCGAGAATGCGCGACGGCTGGCCCTTTCGCTGGACTGGGCAACGGCTAGTTGGTGGTGCATTGGTGCTGCCCTTCGAAATGCGAGTCGCTCACTTTTATCTTCATGGAGAGAACTTGGAGCCAAGTGGGGTATTGAAGAAGCCCTGTCGGAAGTAAAAGCGAGCGAAATTTGGAAGAAATTTCCGTCATCGGGCGGTATTACAGCCGATTTGCTAAATGTATGGTCCAGCAACCGTGATGCGCGTTTGCAGCGAGGTGACGGCTACTACACGATCGGGATAGCAGACTCGAGTGCAATTGTGTTTACGGACAGTTCCACTGTGAAAGTTGGAGCGATAGTAAAGCAGTTTTCTTCCACAAGTGTTGTTGGCGGGTCTCGCCAGAATCTACGGCAAGGTCACAGGTTGATAGCAATAAATGGCAAGCTTGTTGATTCCTACGATGCTAGGCAAGTAGAATTAATTCTCTCTCGCGTCGGATACCCGGCTCAATTAAAATTGAGAGCCATGAAGGCGCTTCAAACTGCGAAGGAAACGCGCGAAGTCGTATTGCCGCGAAAGTGCTACGAGCTCGGAGTTACATGGGGGAAAAGTGATCTTCATCCACACTCATGCACACTTCTCGCTTTTCACGACGTCGAAAGTCCAGCAAAAGCTGCGGGCATCAAAGTAGGTGACATCTTGATGCGCGTCAACAAGTCCAATCTTACTGGAATTGCTTTCGATGAGGTTTGTCGAAGAATTGCACAGTCTGCAAGCCAAAAGGTGAGGAGATTTTTGGTTCGGCGCGATAAACAAAGCCGACCTCTTGCATTTAATCTACCTGCTGGGCACCTTGGAATGAATTTTGACCGCCAAACACTTCAAATTATCAATTTCCAGAAGGTTTCCGGCCCCATATCGATGTCACTTCCGAGAATCGAAGTGGGCGATGTTTTGGAAGCCATTGATGGAGTTTCTGTGCTGGGAATTGGGCCGACAAAAATTGGTCATGTAATACGGTCCGCGGTAGAAAAGTCGCCACAGTCAGTCGTGCTACGATTCCGTAGTGGAAAAGCTCACAGCAATCTTTTTCATCAAAACTATGGAGGGGCGAGCATCGATACCCGCGACTATGCAAATAGTGCATGGTGGAAATTGGAAAATGATCTCCGACGAATGGCGAATAATTTTGCAATCCTGCGCAAGATGGAAGGAAAAGTTACAGCAAATTTTAATTCAACCTCCCACATTGTTGACACCTATGGTGAAGAAAATGTGAATTTACCTGACACGCCTGCTGGAGAGACAAATATCCCGCCGAAACAGTCGCTACATCCTTCGTCCGTTGCTCATGAAGAAGTGATTTCAGGATCGCCGGACTCATTCGAACCAGAGAATAATGGTCCTCTGAAAAAAACCGTGGAAAAACGATTTGCATCTTCTGCACGTGACGGCTGGGCAGATGTGCACAGTCCATATCGTCGAGGACGAGCACAGAGTCGTGATCCCCTACAGCACCGAAAGGTGGTACAAGAGCCAACCGCGAATCTGGAAGATGTAGAAAGCAAAGAAGCAGTCACAAACAAATCAGACTCGATCGACCAAGGCCACGCAATAGAAAAGATAGATGTGGGAAACGAGGAAAAGGCATTGAATAGGCCTGGCTTTGTGCAGACCGATCCAGTTCAGGCAAAAATCCGCGATGAAAGAGCTAGAAGCATCGCAGAGCGAAGTTTCATAAAAGCTTCACGGGACTTGAATCCAGAAGCCGTGCAGCTCGAGGGGGTTCTAGGCTCGAAAGGAGAAATTCGTGTTGTAATCGTCGACTTCCAGATAACCAAGTCACTTGATAGCACGACATTGGAGGTTGATTTCTCAGGGAAGTTACTTGCTCGGCTTGCCCGGCAGGATGCAAGCAGCCAGTTTTTTGCAAATTTAGTTGTGTCATTGTGGCTTTCAGCGTCAGGAGGTTTGTTGCCAAACAATTGCTTTCAAGAACAGGACTTGAAAACTGGAAACTTGAATTTTTCATTCTCGTCTTCCAAATTCCAAGACCAGAGATTCCTTGCTTCACTCTCAAGCAGTCACATAATTAATTGCGGAACTCGTAGTTCGCCATCGCACGCATTATCAACCATCAAAATCCCCATCATGCTCAACTCGGAGCCTTGTGGTGAGCTTGAGGTTGCCGCCTTCAGGATAGGCCCCAAGCCCACAGATCGTATTGCTACCCTTCTACCCATGCAGCAAATATGGGAGGAATCTTTTTCAAAAGCTCGGAGATCCCTGGACTCTTCCACAGACAGTGACACGAGTAATTCGCAGGCAATGTCGCAAGAAAAGCACATGAATAAAGTGCGTGCATATGTTCATATGATGGAGAAGCTTCAAAAAGTAGAAAATACGATGCCAGCCTGCGAGCTCAAGGCGAATTCTTTCGGAGCAGATGGGATGGCTATCTACAGCCAGGCCAAGAGCGACACACTAATAGCACTGGCAGAAGCGCGCTTCGCAATTAGCAGCTTCTTAGACTCCTCGAAACGTGCAATTGAGATAGCAAGTGTGGCAGTCGAGAAATTTCTCGAAATGGTGAACAAAATGGTAGCAGATACTTCATCTGCAAATAAACGAGCAGAACTGCGAAATCGGTATTTGCAATTGAAAACTTCCTATCTCGATGAGAAGAGGAAATACGACTACGAGAGGCTTCTGGTGAGAAAAATTAAAATCATGGAGCAAAATCGTGTTCAGAAGGCTCTCAGCGAAGTCGATCGTCTCCTAGAACGCGTTTTCACTCTTATTCAAATCAACTCATCGGACGCTGAGGCGGCGATGATCGAAGCAAGCGACGCGTTTGAGGAATTCAAAACTGCATTCAAACAAGAACATTTATCTATTATTAATCGAGACTGGGAGTGAGTGATTTGTCTGTTGTCTTGCCCTCTCTATACTGCGTGTTTACCTGCACTGACCCATCTTCCTCTGTTTTCTTTCTTCGTCTATTTGTCGATAGCATTTTGCTGCAAATGGAGCATAAGCGGCAAGCATCAGTAGAAGAACTGCAAGGTGGACAGCTGCAAGAGCTGGAGAAGAAGAAAATGGACTACGAAAAGCAAGAGCGCCGTTTGAGAAACGAGATGGTACGCTTCCAAGAAGAGGCTAGCTCTCGGAAGGCAATCAAGTATCGACTGGATCTATTCCGTGACTTATTTGCTGTCACAAAGACCTGGAAGAAGCATCTTAGTGCTGTTAAATATGATGAAGCCGAGCAAGCGGCGAAAATTGCACACTTGGAGGAACTCGAGAAAAGCAATGCTGCCGACGCAAAGGCAATCGATGCTGCAAAAAGAGCCCAGGGAGACGCGGCACGTTTAGAGCGCAGGGTAAAGGAATTGCGGAAAGAAAAGGAAGCGGCACTCCAGGCTCGTCGAATCGACATGGATAAATATACCGAATTGCGGGATCAACTAAGAGAATGATGATTTAATGGAGACTACAGTACGCACGTACGCGACCGTCAGCGGACATAAAACGGAGACTATGCGAGGAGGTATTCGTTAGATCATCTTGTATTTGAATTACCATACAAATAAATTCGTAGTCTTCACACAGCAAACAGATTAAGACACACAAAATACATGCAACACCATCGGAGCCAAGTTAAAGTCGTGTTAGCCAGTCGAAGTCGCGATGGCACCGCCTGATTACGTCGTCGTGCTGTTCTACAAATACACGCCTATCGACGAAACGACCGCACTGGTTGAATCACAGCGCAGTCTTTGCAAGGCACTGTCGCTCTGTGGACGCATTCGTTGCTCCACGGAGGGCATTAATGGAAACCTTGGAGGCAAGAAATCGAGTGTTCACACGTATATTGAGGAAATGAGAAAAATTCCTGCATTTGCTGATACCGACTTCAAGCTAGGTAGCTTGACTGATGATCGCCCTGCTGAAGATCAGATGATGAAAGGGCTCACGATAAAAATAACAGGGGAGTTAGTGAGTCTCGGGGGCACCGTTGATCCTTCTTTACCTTCGGGACGACATCTTACTCCTCAGGAGTTTCACAGTTTTCTTGATGACGCTGAGCGTGGAAAGAGGGCTGACGTCGTCCTGCTAGACACCAGAAACGTTTATGAGACGGAAATTGGTCGTTTCCAGCTCAAAGGCGCAAAAACTGTTGACCCAGAAACGCGACAGTTCAGCGAGCTGCCACGACGTTTCCAGGATCGTCGGCTCCTCCAGCAGCTTAAAGGGAAGCATATTCTCATGTACTGCACCGGTGGAGTTCGGTGTGAGCGTGCGTCGGCACTGCTCAAGTCATGCGGAAGTGGATTCGAAAATGTCTATCAGCTATCTGGAGGAATTCATCGCTATTGTGAACGCTATGGAGACAGCGGCTACTTTCGTGGAAAGAATTTTGTTTTCGATGATCGAATGTGCACTGGACCTGCACAACCAGAATGCGGTAGGTGCTCCCAATGTCAACTTCCATTCGATGATTACACATTGGGGTGCCGATGTGTAAATTGCCGAATGCGCATCATCGTGTGTAAAAAATGCTACGAGAATTCTCCAGAGGCACCGCGCGTGTGTAAAATGTGTGTTGCACGAAAAACTGCAGAGAGTAATCCACCTGAGACTCGGATAGCAACGTTGGGATCAGATTCCCCACGAGTTAGTTGTATAGGTGAGGTAGTTACAATTCTATGCCTCCATGACGATGGTCAAACTCCGAAAGGCTGCCAGGCGGTTCTTCGGCGTATTGAGCACAAGTTACAGCGTCAGGTACGATTAAATTACCTGCAGAGTCCACATGGGCGTCAGTGGCGTGACGAGGGGGGCGATTACTGCTGGGATCATTTGATCGAACATATTTGTAAGGAGAACTTTTCAGGGCTTCTCGGCATTGGGTCTGGCGCGACAGTTGTAGCGGCGGCATGTATTGCAGCAGCTGCGGCGAATCGCGTAAAGAGGAAAGAAGACACGGAAGAAGTCCCTGTCTCAAAAACTGATATGACTAATGAAGGCGAGGGTAAAGTTAAAAATACCTTTCTCGAGGACCTTGCAGCAAAGCTTGAATTTGCGATTTTTCTGAATGGGGAGCCTCCCAAAGGCGCTTTCCTCAGTGACAATATCGCTAATTCTCACAAATTTGTCCCCACATTGCATATTGATGTAAGAACACGGCAATATGATAAAACAGCTTCTCGATCCAAAGAAAGACAGATCGAAGATGTGAAGAATCTCCTCAAAATATTTCGTGGGGAGGAAGGGAACAATGGAGACATTTTGAACCACATTCTTTGCCAACCAAGCGAGACATCGAGCAATATCGTGGGAGGAAAGCGGAAGCGATCTCAAAGAGAGGGCAGAATTCCTCCTACAATCCGCTCACACCAGGTCATCAGTAGTATTCGGTCGTTTGTAACCACCGCAATACTATAGTATGAATAGCATAGGATATGATGACCGGCGAAAGAGAAGTGCTCGTAGCACGTAGCACTGACTATGTCTAAGTCTATAATGACAATAACATTTTAAATTTTAACAAATTTTTAATTTTATTTCAACATTTTCAACATTTCAACAATTTTCAACATTTCAACATTTTCAACTAAAAACTAAAAAACTAAATTTCTAAATTAATTAAAAATTTAATTTTAAGTTTTAAGTTTAAGCAAAAAACTTTTCTTACTAAATTTAAAACTAAAAGTAAAAGTATTTAAAACTAAAACTAAAAACAACAAAAAAATTTGTAACTTCACTGAGTTAGCACTAAGTAAACTTACACTCACAGTTTACGTACACCTACTGTACACTTGCACTTGCACTTGAACTTTAAATTAAAACAAATATACAGCAGCAGCCTTTCTTCACATTCACAGCAGCAGCAGTAGCACTACAATTTCACTTTCGTTTAGCACTTTAGTTTCCGACATGATAACGATTAATTTAAATTTAATAACGCAGCTGCAATTGCTACTGCAGATTACTATCTCACCGTCGAGCTACATGTTGCAAGTAGTAGTAGTAGTGCACATATATCCTTCTTGACCATGGGTAGGAAATACAGACTCGCTTACGATCCATATGATTCAGTTGCAGGGCCCATCGTGTGGAACTAAAGCATGAGCCGAAGGTCATTTGCAGCCGCCCTCTTTTGAATGAATCGCTGGTCCGTTGGAGTGTCGACGAGAGATAATCCGCCGGTCATCGATTGGCCCCTCGACGTCATGTTCTCATCAGTAGTAGGACTGTTGCCGAATAAATATGGGGAATCAACTTTTTTGTTTTTATCGGTCGTTTTCCCTGTGGACACGCGTGGACATCGCAGCCTTTTCCACCATAGAAAGCACATTTCTCGGTGGCATACAAGCACCAGCACCCATGGAAGCGTCTGTCCTGCGAAAAAAAAGAGATAGGCATAATATGACCGTGCGTGGAAGACTCCAGTAGGATATTCTCCGCATGGAGTACTTGGGGGCAGACTACCATCATTCCAGTCGGTGTGATTCAGCAAACAAGAATTATAGTGGTCGACTGCACTCATCAGTGAATGAGAACCACGCTGGTCAATTAATGACCCTATGCCTACGTACAGCCAGAAGATGCCGAACGCCCACAAAAATGTCCACAGGCGGCACTCAAACGCTTGCGTCGCACTTTTTTTCCTTTTACACCACACCTTTAAAGCGCCCATGAAGATGATTCCCGAGACGCAGACGGCGAGGATGGCGAAGAGAAGACCGACTGGAATAGGTAAGTTTGTGCCAAGCGGAAACGAGCGGTGGAGACAAAATGCAGAGAAACCGTTATACCCCAGTGTTGCCCTGTCCATGTATGCAGTCGCTGCGCCTATCGGGACTGATATAGCCACATACCTCAGAAGCCGCTGATGACGCTTGAAACGAGAATCGGGAGTGTAAAACACGTACAGGAAGCACCAGCACTTCCTTTTACACCGGGCGCACAGCGTCTGGTGCGTCTTCTCGGCAACAGTGTGTGTAAGGTCCATGTGGTACACAACGGAATGTTCTAGAATACAGCAAATCCATATATAGGCGGTGTGGTGCAAAACATAGGAAAACGCGAGCGCTTCCCAGATGCAAAAATCTCCACCTCGCGTCTCCACAGAAGATCCACCTACGAGACGGAAGCCTGACTCACAGGCGTACTGCAACGGAGATCTAGAGACACCCCATATCATGACTGCGGAACTCAAAAAACAGTCGGCAAAGAAGAAAACGAGAACTCCGCCATAGTTTTGCGCCTCGTGAAATGTTATCCAGGTAATGAGCAGAAGTCCCGCAGTAAGTAGGCCAAGAAGTCCCGAGCCTAGGCGGAAGATCATCATTACTTCTACAGTACTTGCTGGCGTGGCAACGAAAGGACAAGGCATAGCACACATGCTAGGGTACACTGGGGCACTCGTCTTATTCAGATCGTCTACGGTTCCAATTTTGAAGAAAGGAGCTGGGCATGAGGCTTCAATGCAGTTCTGGCTAGTGCAGACGTCGGCCTCAGCTAAGGTAGTGCATGTCGTGGCATCCACGCTACCAAATTCTCGTGCAGACTTTCTTAACCCGCCAAGTATCCTATTAGAAATCCGCACTACCTCAGAAAGGTTAACGGCTTCCGGGTATCCGAAAATCTCTGGTAAACGTCCGAGGCCCAAGACAGGGCCGCATGAAGCATCCAGAGATGGCGAGAATGCTGGTGCTCGGTACCTCGAAAGAGAAAATCTTTGATCCTGCAGATACGACAAAAGATGCCTGCAGTCGGATCGGACGTTATCACAGATAGATTGGCAAGAAGACGAGAAGGAGTGTGGAGATGCGCATACCATGCGCGCCAGGCTGGACGCACACCGGGCACCGATCACTGTGGGAATTCCAGCCAGAGTGACGTCAGTGGCGCTTTTTAGTAATTTCTTCAAAATCACATCCCAGGTACCATAAGACACTCGACTCAAAAACGAATCACAAGTGTAGTTTGACGTCCGATCATATCCAACCAAGGGATTGTAGACAATGGGAAGAGTTGGTACATTCTTTTCAGGTGTACCACATACACCAGTACTACCTGCGATGTTTGATGCGCTGCAATTCAAAGCAGATTCGGAAAGCGCCACTTCTACAAAACCCCCAGAGACTGTTGATGATCTTACGCAATAGGAGTCCACAAAACGGCATCGTGAAACCATATACTTTCGGGCTCTGAATTTCGTGGCGAGCGTATAATTTCGCCGGCACTGAGAACCATTTGCGAGCGATGTGATCGTGTCTTTGCCCCAATTTTCATCGAGACGAATGGTTGGACATCTTGGTAAGTACAAGTCACAGAAGGCGTACAATATTGCCCGACGGCAGGAGCTATCCACGTAGTGGTAAATTCCAAACTCTCGGAGTTTCGCTACAACCAGATTTTCCTGTACACTCTGCGTAACATCTGCCCTTTCAATTGCAAACAGTGGGGTGTCCCTCGCCGCCATGATACTGGCACATGGAGTTGCCGACGTGCCGTCTTCCAAAGAAAGTGTGCTCGCGGAATACGATAGGCAGTCCTGAGAAGAACAGCGCGTCAACCCCACGAGAAGGAGCGAAAAAGAAAAGCATAGTCTCGCAGCGATAGAGGAGACGCGCGCGACCGAGCGTGTAGCATTGTGTCTCAGACTACGCGTCTGCTTGTCCCATTGAGGCGAGAGGTTCTGTAAGCAGGGTCGTCGCCGCATGGACGAGTTCATTGCCACGATCCTTTTCCGCCCTCGAGTTCCACGGTCTCTTTCCACTAAGCTTTTCCGATTTTAGATCAGATTTAAATTTAAATTTTAGATTTAGATTCGATTTTGTTGTTGCTCGCGGGTGTGAAGTGTGAAGCTGAAAGTTTTACTTTTGTCAGTCAATCAGGAGGTCAGAATTGGGAAAAGTGTCCGTGGTTTCGTACAGAACTGTACCACCAGTTCTGACTAATTTAAATTGTAGTTCTGAGAAAATTAAACGCATCGTCGCAGACGCTGACTCCTGCCCTCCGATGTTTGCGGGAGGCGCGGCGAGACCTCTTCCAGTCTGACCGCCGAAAAGCATGATTTGGCTGGGGAGCAATCTTCTCCCACAATGGCTCCGTGGCGTGTTGGGTTCGAAACGTACAGGCATTACAGGCATCAAGAAAGAGTGGAGATTCTGGAACCGATATTGGCGCAGGCAGCTTCGTATAACAGGTAGAACCTCGAGTAACTGTTTTGACATACAGCAGTTTTCAGGTAAGGAGCTGTCTAATACAGTTCCCGCTGAAAGAGTTGTACGAATTGGTTTCATTACAGCGAAAAAGGTTTTTGGGAAGAAGGCCGTGGATCGAAACCGTGCAAGAAGGCGTCTGAGAGAAGCTGCTAGACTGCATCTTGTAGAACATTTAGATCATCGCCAAGTTTATATTATGCGTGGAAGGCAGGCTCTTACAAGTACAACGTACCAAGCGCTTAGTTTGGAAATGCATATCGCCGGCGAGGAACTAAAATTTCAGAATAGGCTCAGGTTACTCCCGAAATCACTTCGGCGACTCCTCAAACGCCTTCACCTCATCAGTAAGAGTAAATAGTTTTTTGCCTCCTCGTCACAAAGAGTAGATACGGTAGTTTTTTGCCTACCAACCTGCGTTCCAACCTGCCAGAGCAGTGGATAAACGATGAGGACCTACTTTGTAAATATTTAAATTAATAGGGCCGTAGGGAAAACCGAATTTCAAAAGACAAATTTTTCCGTCTCATTTCTTTCTTTCACTTTCACTTTTACTTTCACAAATATTGTGCTCGTTTGGCATTCGCCGAGCTACTACTACTACTACTACTACCCCGTAGTTACAATTACAGTCACTCGTTCTCGTTTCTCCATTTCCTCTTTTAAATATATATATAATTTCTCTAATTTTCTTATGAAAATTAGAATATTTCATATGTACAATAGCCTTATGCATCGCTACGATGCAAGAAATCAGTCTTCTTTCCCTATCCCTATCCGTATCACTATCAATATCATACGGTATATCATGCTCCATCAACACATCATCAAGTCAAGACCCAGTGTTGATGGGGAGTTTGAACTTCACCTTCAACTTTTTTTTCTCAGGTGATTGAACTTCTGAAGCATCATTTAATGCAGCTCGCCCAGCTTCGATATTCTGCGACAGAGTCTGGTCTTTTCGTCCTGGCGGCAGCGTTTCGCGCTTCCGCTTTACCCTTATTGAAGACACATTTTCACCGCTACCAGAAGCTGCAGCAGCACTATTGCTCTGTGCAATGCGCGATGGTGCCTCTTCCTCAGCCTCTGAAGCATCTTCCTGCACTGTCAGAACGTAATTTTCACCAAGGTGATTCGATTTCCCGGGTACTTGCAGCCCAAATGGATTTGCGATGGGAGGAATTGCAGCTTTATTAATCCTAGTGGCATGCGTCGCGAGCAATGCAGCAGGCATCTGAAAAAAGGCATGTTTTGCGTCCCAAGAGCGCAAAGCAGCTTGCAAGTCCTTCTCCTCCACGTTCACAGTGTTGTCCGGAGAACGGTGTTGATAAAGACGCAAAGCGTGAGAAAATAGGCTTCCGACATAATTTTGCATGATTTTAGAGAGCTGCCCGAGAACGAGAGGGTCGTACGACTCGAATCCCATGGACTTTATAATCAGGTGAAAGTTTTTCAACAGTTCTTTCTTGCCAGCGGGAGTTGCAAACTCCTTCCCCACTGTCGGATCCCTCGCTTGCCCCTCGGTAAAATAGTCTTCCCCTCTCACTATCCAGTCGAGAACCTCGTCCACAGAGAATCGCTTCGCCCCCATTCTCTTTGCCGACGACATGCCGGTTGCTTTTCTCCGCCCTCCAAACCTGTGACAGCCTCTCTAAATTAAAATCTAATCTAAATCTCTGTCTTTTGAAGAAGAAGAGAGAGACCCAGAGGGGTGAGAGGTGAGAGGGGGAAGTACAGTACGAGGCCAGAGGCCAGGAGACAGAGGCCAGGACTGGGCCAGGAGAGAGAGAGACAGGAGAGAGAGACAGGAGAGAGAGACACACACGAGAGAGAAGAGAGACACACACGAGAGAGCGGGAGAGACACACCCCAGCTGGACACCAGACCCACTCCAGAGCAGTCGTGTCTCGCTAAGCTATACTCACCACTGCCGACACACAGGAGGGAGGGAGACTGCTCTGGAGTGCCCTAGACCGGTTTTCGTAGTGATACTACACTCGCGGGACGCTAAATTTTAGGCCCCGGCTACGTATTATGCCCGTGCCGGTTGTCCAAAAACTACAAATTCCGGTGAAATTGCACGAATCGAAGCGAGCATGAGTGGGAGCAAGCTGCGGGAACGGCGCTGCCACTTCACGCGCTTGCAAAAGCACTGGCGATCTTTACAATTCGTCGGGAATAGCTTCACGTATTTCAACGACCTGCCCGGCATCCTGGCTGGGCTTCTCTGTGAAAATGCCTCATCTCCAACTTGTCCAGAGTCTGTACCTGCTTCGGCTGAGGGAGCTGCAGCTGAAGGCGCGGAGCTCGGAGATCTTCTCGCGGGGAAAGAGGTGTCTGATGATGATCATTGCGAATCCATGATCGCGAGTGTGACGGTGGGGGGCAGGTGTTTAAAGGAGCACGCCGCTGATCCGAATGTACTCAAACTCTTGTCGTCGACGTGTTTGGACTCAATAGTTGTGCTGCAGGACCACTCTTGTTTCCCCGGAGGCGCAGATCCACAGCAAAGGCACGATTCGTGCCATGCTTTGGCCAATTTTTTTTCAAAAGACCATGCAAATTGTGCTGGCCAAAGATTCTCTCGGCGTCGAATGCTGGTTGTGTATGCCACGTGGGCTCACCAAGATGGTTCAGTGTACCCTGCAAGTCAAGATTCTTATCCAGATTTTCCGTCTATGGCTAGGAAAACCGAAGAAGGAGCACTAATCTATGCGGATGTGCTCTCCAGACATGCCCGCAACGCTTTGGTTCGCGTTGCTTTTGTAGGTCGGGCATTTTCATTGGTGAGGCAGCGATACCCAGAGATGTTTCCAAGGCTCTATGTTCCGGACATGTTTCACCCAAGTAGGCTGGGCAGTTTTCTCGCTGCTTGCGTGATATACGCGACGCTGACTGGATACTCGCCGTGCAATACAAGTTACATACCCACCGGGTGCAAGCACGACCACTCCTTGCGAAAGCGCTTTCCTCCGCCGTGGGAGCCAGAAAAGCTTTCAGCCGATGATGCCGTACTTCTCCGTCGGATTGCACATGATGCAGTGTGGCCACCCCCAACACGGGAAAGTGTCGTGAAAGTTCCTCGTCACTTGCTATCTCGTTTGCTATACACCAATCCGGTTTGTTTTCTCTCGGTTGCAGGTGTGCATAAATCGGAGGAATCAGTGAAAACGAACATCATGACTCTTTCCTGGCTGACTCCTACAGATAACCGAGGTAACTTTTTTTTCTCTATCAAGCGCAGCCGTGCAAGTGCCGAACCATTTATGTCAAAACCTACTGCAGACCGATTTTTTGGCCTTTCGATAGCTGTGTCTGGTTGTGAAGAATTACTGTGCAGAGTGGGTGGAATATCTGCAAGAGACATGTCCGTAGGAAAATCTTGTGCGTTTCGTATGTCTATCTCACAGGCTGGGTGGGTGCCTTTTGAAAGTAATGCAAAATCCAGTCACGGTGGAGATAGGAACAAAAGCAATTCAGATTCAGTTTCCGCGGGCCTATTCTTTGTGAAGCGTGCGGCTGCACATCTTCTTTGCATTGCCCGTAGTGTCGAACTAAGTGCCGACGAATCTCATCTGAAAGTGAGTGCTGAAATTGTCGAAGGCTATGCACGAGATACTTATTGGCGATCCAACCCAAGAGACGGTCCAGCAATTCTTTCGCCGCGTTGCATGGTGTGGACCCCTTCCACACCGCCGCTTCTCTCTTTCCTAGGATCAAAAAAGTTCTCAGAAGTGGCAGGACCGAGCAATTTTTCGTTCATGTAGGAAAGGGAGAACATATGGTATCGGAAAAGACAAACCAAAAGTCTCGAAATCGAAAAGCAAATGCCGAAAGTTTGCAAATGGGCGATACTGATTAACTGATTAAAGTAACAGTTGCGTATTACTATTACTATTTACTAAAACTAAAATGTATGTAAGTATTTAAGTATTTACGTCATTACATTATTTACATTAACAATAACATGATGTGGCTGCTCATACCCGCACAAGAGACTTCAAAGCGTTGCGTCGTTTAGTTTAGCATGTCGTCCAATTTTTCTTTCTGTTCAGGCGAAGCAGACTTTACCCATGCCTCGAAGTCGAAGGGTTTTTCCCCTTTCTTTCCCGTAGCTCCACTATGGTGGATGGTCGGGGCACTACCAGCAGCAGTCGCAACACCACTGGCACGTTTGGCTGCTTCCAACTCTCCAGAGGCCATTAGGTCCTCGAAAAGGGAGCGGCGATCACTAAAAGATTTTGCTGCCCCGATTTTTTCCAATGCTGTAGTGCCTGCACCCAAAAAATTGGAGCCGTTCACAACCAGTTTTGCGCTCCCGCCAAGTTCGTCCATCAGTTCCTTGAAGCCATAAAAGCTAAGGAAACTCTCCGTCACAACAAAGTCGGCTCCAGAATCATACAGGTGGTCAACGGACTGCGGGTACCCGTCGCGGGCATCTTCGCTGACGACGTTTACCGTAACAACACCCTGGGTGAACGCAGCAACGGCCACACCTTGTCCGATTGCAGTATGCGCCCCAAGATTCAGCACGACGTCTCCGGTGGAAAGCGCCTCGGGAGCCGCAAGGAGGATGCCGGCAGCTTCCCGCAAGACATTGCTGGAGTCCCACTCCTCCCCGGTCTGGGCGGCGGCCTCCGAAGCTGCCGGTGACAGCGCCGCTGGAGAGCCCGCTGGCCCCGCGGCGCGTTTCGATGCCGTGGCAAAGGCAGCCGCTGCCGGCTTGCGAGATATTAAGTGCCGAACCGCGTTGGCCGCTCGTGACATGGTCAGCGACATAGTTTCCCCCCCGATGTACGGTCTCGGTTCTTACGGTATTTTATTTTTTTGTGACCGGAGGCTGCGCAGGCTCTTCTCGGCAGGAGACGAGACTAACGCAAAGAGAGACTCGATCGAGAGAAGAAAAGATCTAAATTTTCATGATTTGAAAACCACGTGACCAAAACACTACGAATCAAACTGATTCAGTAATGGACACTACGAAATACTGAACAGACAACGCTTCCCGCACATTGACCTACTGACCCTACGAACTGCAAGTAGTCGTCTACTTGCACTTTTCGTTGCTGGCAAGACTTGAAGATCTCGAGACAAAGTAAGATTTTCAAGATCTAGGTCTAGTAGGTCTAATAGCTACGTAGAGATCCAAGCTTCTCGTTCTCCGTCCCCCCCCCCCAAAAAAAACGCGCTTTAGCTGATTTAGATTGACAAGAGGATTACTGAGTTACAAGAGAACGGCTTGTTTGCTTCTTCAACAACGTCCTGCATTTACGCAATTATTTCATTATTATGTGTGTCTTTTTGTAGGTTTAGATTTTGTGTCTGCACCGCATGCTACTGGCTACTGCATGTAGTAGTGCTACTCGCAGAACTGCTCAGAGTACTAAATCGGTCTCACTATTTGCAAGCTGGCCTAACGCAAGCACGCAGTACACTACGAGTACTACAGTTACCCATTTTTACAGTTTACAGAGTGTCGTTTTCTCCCTTGTTTTTTCCGCTCTAGTCTGCCATGCAAGCACTGAAGCAAGTCTCACAGCGAAGTTCCCTCGACACATTCTCTGGAAATCGATTTCCTGTGCGCCGCCAAATCACGCCGAGGTTGTACAGAAAATAGAAGTATGCACCCCGGTGCTTTTTCACTTTCCCTCCGATAAGTGTAAAAGCCAGCTGAGTTCCAAGATATCGCAGAAAAGCTGTGCAAAGAGCTGGTTTTCGTTATTGTGCACGGTGAGGTGGAGAGTTAGTCGGTTTGTACAACAAAAACGTCGCGCTAGCACTGCGGGGCCCGGATTCTTCTGCAATCTGCCTTCCTTTTAATAGTATCTGTTCTTGTGAATATCTTCTTAGAAATGGGAGGATCTGAAAGTACGATACAAGACTCCGACTCAAAGGAAGCCGAGCCTGCCACAGACGAGATTCACGAAAGCCCCACAAATGTGGAGACAAAGAGTAAAAGACAGCAAGACCGCAACCACTCGGCAAAGAAACGGAAAGATCGTGTGGATCGTGTGGATCGTGTGGATCGTACGCACAAATCTCATCACTATAGTGGGGAAAAAGAATCTAAACTGAGAAGCGAGCTTCCAGCGTCTCCAGGAAACATAAAAGGGACGACTGGATTCTCTATGCCAACTGGGCTGAACCACGAAATGCGAGTGCAAATTATGCTGGAAAGAGTCGTCAAAGTTCAACGGCATCTACGTCGCACTCATCCTCACTGGAAGCGAGCATCGATGCGGTCCGCTGTGAGATCAAGTAATGTCATGGAGGCACTAGACGACTTAGCATCATTTGCTGTCAATGTTGAGACGCAGCAAAGAATTGACACTATTGCTGAGTGGACAAGGCAAGTGTTCGAGAATGCTGCTGTCAGTCAAAATGTTGATAACTTTCAAATGGATGGGGTTATCTCCTTGTGTGATGAAATATGTGACATAGTCGATACTTCACAACACGATGAAACAGTTCGCGCTGCACGTGGAAGACAGGGAACGACGATTGTGAAACGGCACCAGGAAATCATGCACTCTGCAGTCAACGCTAGAATAAGTGAAGTTGCTCAAGAGTATCAATTTCCCCGCGGATTAACTGCGGAGCTACGACGAATCGCAGTAAGTGTCCTGGCGCGGCTCTGTAGAGTATTCGTTAACCGCAAGTGCAAATTCGATGACCTTGATGCCGGAGAAATCCTGAGAATAGAATGTCATGCGACAAATGCGACCCACAATGCCGACAGACGGCTTGCCGAGAAATTAGAAGATTTGGCCCATGCTCGAAGATTTACGCGATACAGTCTCAAGCTAGCTAGAGATGTGGTGCGGGAGTTCATACGCAGCGTCGCAAGTCTTCGTGGGAGTAGAATTGTACAGCACGATAGGGATACAAATAGCCTGGTCTCTGTCGTAAGAGCGCTGCAACGTATATACGAACAATATGTTGAGAAGGTCCACCAATCATTTAACATGGATAATGGCATAAACGTGGTCCGCGATATCATTGGTCTCATGCGAAAATACCTTGGAGAAATTATTAATGTAATGATACGAAGGGCCCGGGCACTAGACAGCAGAGACAAGAACGTACAGTTGCTGCAGATTGAGTCGACCACGATACAAGACATGGAAAGTGCCAAAAATATGCTGCATCGAGTTGCAGAAAAGGCTGTGCGAAACACTTTGCTGCCCCGTGAAGGCAACGATCTTGTACGGACATATACAAAGGAAGTGAATGACGTCCTTTACGACGAAAATGTGAAAAATCTACGCTCAGCGCTTGGAGCAGAAAGGCTCGAAAAGAAACTTCTGAATTTGTCCTCGAAGCGAGCTCTTGATGCGTTTCTGGCGGACAAGTCCTATGATCATTTTCGTAGGTTTGTTGAAGCTTTCGGGTTGTCAGCTCATAAGGCGCTAGTTTCCCGGGCAGAGAAACTCGAACTTCTCTCTGCAGATCCTTACATTCCGTTCCATGAGATTGCAAGAGCTGCGATAGACGACGATGGTGAGATATACAACAAGGATATTTCACAGGCTCTATCTGCCCAGGTTTCGGAAAAGGCGCGAAGAGTGACTTGCGAAAAGATGTGCAACATTCTCACCTCTGAGTCTGCCGAGCTGCTTAGGCATCCGACTTTGCAAATGTGCAGAGGTGCTGTTGCCAAACAAATGGAGTCCGTGGCACTGGAAAAAGTCAGGTTAGCTGCACTGAAGCAATTGAAACGATGCGGGTCGGCGTTAGATCTCCGCGATGATTCGGTATCTAGGATTAAAGCAATCACTAGCGATTATCTCGCCAAAGTAGGAAACCACCTTGCACTCAGGCGGTATCAGATGGAAATGAGTGATTGTGAGAAGATGGAAGCGCGACGGATGAAGAGTGCCAAGGCACAAATTACTGTTGTTTTTCAATCTGCTTTGGGCATATTTCGAAGTCATCGTGATGCTGACCTTAATTCTTGTCAAGAAGCATTCTCAAAGGTAATTCAGGAGTTAGAGGAATCAACTTTTGTCGTATTAAGAGATTTTGGTTACTTGCACCCGCGAATACCCAAATACTCTGACTGCGAATCACTAGCAATCGAGGGCATGACGAAAAGAATTGAGACAATTCTTGACACTTTCCTAGTGCAGCACGAGAAAGCAATTGATTCCACTCTTCATCGCACTGTCGTAGAATTGAGATCCGACCTTGTCAAATCGATAACTGAGACGTTGACTTTCCTCAGAAAAGATATTGAGGATCATTATATCCACTTCGTTTCTCAAGACATACCAGCATCGATGCTTCCTGGCGGGCAAGATAGTGCGAGCGCCGATGATATTGCTGATTCAATTATTTCGAAGTGGAAGATGAAAGGAAAGCGATTGGAAGAGGAGTTATCAACAATCCTTCCTGCGCATATCGCCGATGCAATCAGGTCCCAGAATCTAGAGGACATTCGAGAAATTGTCTCGAATAAAAATATTTCCAGTGCTCGAGGGAGGCGTGGCAGTACTCTCATCAGCCAAACGGTTGCAGTGAAGATGAATCAAATTGAAGCCCAAGCAAAAACGATTGCCGACAAATACAACCTGACTGCTGTGGAGAGTGAAAAACTTCTTGCGTATCAAAAAGGTAAATTGACCGCTCTTCAGAACGCAATGCTCCGGAGTAAGCGCAGAAAAGACACGCTTAATCAGCAAAAAGATGGCGGCAAAAATTTGTTGTCTAGTCTTATGAAGCCAGCCAAAGACCTGAGAAGTGCACTTGTGCAGAAAGCAAAAGATGAGTGGTGCAAGGATGTAAAATCTGTTTGTGCGCACTACAAACTTTCAGGGATAAATATTATCCAATCATTTGAATTCCGATTGCCGGAAGCGTGGCGCCATGGCGCAGAACCTTTGTCTCGCAAAAGACGGCAAAGCGTTGCCATTAGAGACGATGTGAAAAGCCAACACGAGACGCTAAAGTCTAAGCTTATTTCCCTCTTACAGCGCAAGGGTCTTTCCGTGGACATCCAAGAGGAACTTGTGGATGCATTAAGGAATTATTTTATTGCCGTCAGCAGCGCTGGTGTCCACATGGCAAGAACACTAGAGGTCTCCACTTTTGGCAAGGAAGAAATTTCAGTACGCAGTATTGATGATGATGAGATGGCAAGAGCGATAGATTGCCGAGAGAGATTCCAGAGTAGAGTGAAGGTGATCTGTCAAAATCTCAGCAATGAATGTAGAATGGGGGCTGTTGCTGCGTTATCAAAGCAGGCAGACGAGCTGAGTACCGATCTGCTTTCACTTCTCGGAAGCGCTGCTATGAAAAGAGGGCGGGGGAGGCGTGGTAGTGTAAATGTTAATAATACATTTGACTCTGCTGTGCGCAAGGTTGGAATTCTACCTGCCTTGAAAAAATACAACATATCGAAGGCAACCGCTGCTCGATTAAAGCGCTGCTGGGCCAACTTTGGTAATGCGATAAAATTGATTGCCCTCAGCCGGAAGCACAAGTACGAAATATACGACGCACTCGAAGGAAGCGATGGAACAGGCATAAAAAAATATTTGGCAGTAGCAAATTTGGATGTGGTAAGGTCTGCTGACGAATTGTTGCTCGCTCATGAGGTCCCTGAAGATGTACAACTACAGGTCTGCGCTTTGCAACAGAAACTTAATTCTAGAATAGTTAGGTTTGTTACATCTCCACGGTTGGCAAACGCTAGCGGGGAAGAATTTGCTGATTTTTTATCCGATGGACTCGCGGCTGTTCAAGAGGATTTTTCCACGAAGCTGGAATCTCTCTGCAACACCAACCATTTACATCCTGCTATTTCACGAACCCTTGGTTTCATTCAACTGATGCTCATGGAAGATGTGATAAACATTTTGCTGGCGGCACGATCTGGCGGGGCGTCAAGCGCTGAGACCGAAAATATAGAGAGTAAAGCTTCTGCAGAAATCCTCGAAGCAGGTACTACACTTCGCAATAAATTGTCAAAAGTGAGCTCATCATCAGAATTATCGGATGCTGCCAAAAAGGATATGGTGTCACTGCAAGCGAAAATGTTGTCCAATCTAAAGAAAGCTGCTGGAAGTAAAGCCCTAAGATCTGCACGAGGCCGACGTGGCAGCTCTTTGGTTCATATTTTGATGGAATCAGCCGGAGATGAGACTTCTCAAGACCTTGACAAGCTTGCAAAGCTCCATGGTCTGTCGGATGCAACACTTGACACTCTGAAAGATTCGCTGAAAGACCACGTGAAGTCTTTGAAAACGGCCATAACGAAAAGAAAACGGCGCTTAGACGAGATTGAGGCCGAAAACTCTGTAAATGTTGAGAAATCTATTCAGGGCACTGAAACAGTAGTAGCGGCAGAGGTCAATGTGCTAAGGAAGAAGTATCAAGAAGATGTCCAATCTATTTGTTCTCAGCACAACTTACCACAGGAAGCTGCCCGAGCATTTTGTAACCTGCAAGCGAGGCATGTCGCTGATCTCTCGCTTGCGTCCAGCAACAAATCTATGCGGAGGAGTAGAGGCCGTCGCGGGAGCACCCTATTGAACAAAATCATGCGAGTTGCTAGTGATGAGCACAGCGAAGACCTCAGAAGCCTTGCCACAGAGTATAACATTCCAGAAGCTGCTATGAGCGATCTCCACAGTGCCATGGCGTCACACAACAAGGATCTCAAAGCCACTCTTCTAAAACGAAAACGAAAACTTGATAAAATTGAAAAGTCTGCTCATGAGCAAATAGAGAAAGGCAAAAATCTAGCTTTGGAGCAAGTTCATCGTGACAATGCCGCTGCTGTCGAAGAAATTATTAGGCAGCATAATGTTTCCGAAGTCGCAGCACGCGCAATCGATGCATTGCGGGAAAAGCGTGAGGCCATCATAATATCCACGGGAAACAACGCATCGATTCGAAAAAGCAGAGGCAGAAGAGGAAGTGCATTCGTTGGAACCGTGGTAAATGCCTTTTCGGATGATTACATTGAAGAACTTCAACTTGTTGCCAAAGCTCACAATCTCTCGCGAGCAGCATTTAGAGATTTCCAACGTGCTTTAGAATCCCACCAAAGTGCACTAAAGAGAGTAATGCTGCTGCGGAAGCGGAAATTAGATTCAATCGACAAATCTCATCACCTTAAAGATTCTCCCAGTGACATATCCATGAAGGAAAAAGTTGAAGCAATGAAAGAAGACTCTTGTCAAACCGCCATAGTGCGTGCCATCGAAGAAGAGACAAAGTCAGATATCGCAAAAGTGCATCGGGAACATCATGCACAGGCATCAGAATCTTTGCACGAATTATCTGCCGAAGCTGCTGGCGACTTCGAGAGACTCCGCGAAAAACATGCTAGTACAATTGACGAGGCTGCAAGTAACGCTTCTGTCCGTAACGCAAGAGGACGAAGAGGCAGCACATTAGTACACGCTGTTATGGATGCAGCCGCACAGGACCAAAGCGAAGAATTGGCGACACTCGCAAAAAAGCATAAACTGTCTTCGACAACAATGATAGCATTGCAGCAGTCACTCCTCACGCATAACAACTCACTGGAGGAAGTATTGCTTAAGCGCAAACGAAGTATGGACAGTATTCAAAATGATGCTTCAAATTTCATGGCGCAACCCAAAAATATGGGATCTACCAACATCGAAGCTTATGCAAAAGCTAGTGCTGCAAAAGCAAACGAGGAGCACCACGCGGCAGCGGAGGAGGTGCAGGCCATTCACGGAGTATCGGAAGCGGCTGCCAAGGACTTGGCATTGCTCCGAGAAAAGCATGCTGCGACCATTGCAAACGTCGCGAAGAACGCGTCGCTTCGCAAGGCGCGGGGGCGGAGGGGAAGCACATTTGTGCACAGCGTTATGCAGGCCGCCGCGGAGGAGCATACCGAGGAGCTGGAAGCCCTGGCATCGGAGCACAACCTATCGTCGGACGCAGTGAAGGGGCTGCAGCAAACACTGCTGAGTCATAATGAAGCGCTGAAGTCCACACTGCTGCAGCGCAAGCGCAAGCTTGATGCGGCCGAAATGGATATGGGGAAAAGCACAATCGTGTCTCGCGAGGCGGAGGATGCTGCGGAACGCGAAGCGAAAGCCGCGCGCGCCGTGGAGAAGGCGGAAATTGAAGCGCAGGTCGACACCGAAGAAGCTCACGAGGAGC
>JACLAD010012536.1_pt1 | contig 22698 bp, 21 predicted proteins | sample 8027901 | NCBI WGS metagenome assembly JACLAD01 (sample SAMN15725071, study PRJNA655200) | protist metagenome | isolation source: fluorescence activated cell sorting (FACS) single amplified genomes of... | place: Spain: Blaines Bay Microbial Observatory, Mediterranean Sea | collected 2016-07-05 | reverse complement strand
CCGGCGGGGTGGTTGATAAGCGTGTTTGTTTGTTTTCTCTGCCTCCTCGAGTCGGCTGGGAGGTAGTAGCATGCAAGCGCACCAGGTGTGCTGGAGCGGCATCGTAGCGCAGGTGAGCTGGCACAAGACACTGCGGTACCTGCTGCATTTGCAGACGTCCTCGTCTATCAGTGCCAAACAGTGCGTCCTGCTGAACGGGACGCTGTTTCTGGGGTCGATTGTGCTGTTCTCGCATCTGCTCACCCCACTGCTCCTGCGCATTGGAGGTTGGCTGGCGCATCTTGATGGAGTAGGGATCGAAGGCAACGGGGACGACCAAGCCGTTATAGAAAAGACGGCCAAGTGGGCCTCGGTCCAAGCTTTTGTTGAAGAGCTGTCGTCGTCATTGTTTACCATTTGTTGGCTGTTTCCGTACGTATGCATTTTGTTTTCTGTGCGCGATTATCTATCGTTTTATGACTAACTCTCCAAACAGCTTGTACATAATATCGATTTTGTTAAACGCTGTTTTCAACGTAGAAATCGCCAAAGAAGTATACACTGCCGAATATGGCGAGCCAGTGAAGAGCGTCGAATCCGTGCTTGATCTCGTGCGAGATAGCATGTACAATTACTTTTTGATGGCCTGGGTGTCGCTTTTCTGCTGGGGCATTTACTATGTACAAATTATAGGCCCGATCATTTCGTTGCTTTGGACGAGCTGGGCCATCGCTTTCTATGCGTATGACTTGGTCTGGGCACTGAAAGGCTGGGAGTTTCAAAAACGCCTTTTGCTGTTCCAACGCCATTGGATTTTTATGCTGGGTTTTGGCTTTCCGTCCGCAACAGCTACATTTTTGATGCCCCAATTCCTCGGATATAGTGTATACGCCCTTGCTTTTCCTGTTTCCATCATTCTGGCAATCACCTCGACGCCTGTGCAGCATGCGCCCGGAGGCATTTGGCCACGCAGCTTGCGCATGTTCTTATTCGCGGAATACATCAATTTGTTCCTCATGCGGCTCGTAGGTCTGCAACCCTCCGCTCGTGCTGAAACTGCCAGGAAGAGGTGAAACAATAATTTATTAATTAAAACCGATTACTGAGTGCTATTAATCAATCACAACTTTGAGCCAGGCGTTGGTTCGCTTTTCCTTTTCCTCGACGGAAGAGCAACAAGAGATATGGTTGTCGTAGACGTGCAAAGTAGCTTGCCTTGGTCGGACCCGTCACGCAACTCGGCTTCCAGAAACGCAATAGACCTGCCAAATTTCACTACTTTGGCAGTGCCGTAAAGGTCCGTGTTGGGTGGAACAGGGGCGATGAAAACCGTTTTCTGCTCCAGTGATGCGACAGTCTTTTCAAGTTGACTCCATACCACAACCATCTGGGCAGTTACCGCGTCTAACATAGCACTTGCGAAACCACCTTGCACTTGCGCTCGAGGTCTTTATTAAATGCATTTCGCGTCCAAAACAGAATCAATGCTCGTCAGAAAACCGCACGCAACCCGCCAAGTCGAACTCTCACCCACACTTACCCTGGTTTCCCATTGCACATAGCATCTGTCCCACGAAACACCATTGTCAGTGTTTGCTTTTCCTCGTCTAGCTGCACGATATTGCCTCCCTGTCCACCCGACAGAGTGTCTACGCTCGGGTTCTTCTTGTTCTTGAACGACTTGTTGAGAATCTCGACGACTTTCCCTCGACTGGGCCGGTCCGCCATCCTCTTTTTCCAATCTATGCTTGGCTTTGCCTTTTTTTCTTTTTCTTTTTTCGATCACGCTTTTCTCCTCGACGCGTTTTCAACCTACTGGCCACTGCCTCGCTGCTCTGCTTGGCCGCTGCTCCTTGGCCTTGTCTTCGCGCCTTAATTCCAAGGCCGGATTGAGATCACGTTCATATTGTGTTCCCTCGAGTGTGTTTCTCTAGAAACAGGGGCGCAGCATTGATTGATTGCCAAGAAAGAAAGAAAGAAAGAATATTGACAGACAGCACACTTTTACATAAGTTTTGTGAATGAATAAACGAACACACACAGAAAGAGAGAGAGAGACCTAAACGCGCTGCCGCTTGCTTTTCCTCGTCGACTTTTGGGCTTTTGTAGTGGAATCTGCCTTTTTACTTGTCGAGGAGGCAGCTTTTCCCGCCGACTTGCTCTGCTTTTTCGGAGTGGACGATGTCTTGGATTTGGTTTTGCCGGTCTCCAGACCACTTGCCTTTCCCTTGCGGGATTTCGCTTCATTTTCGGCTGCATCACTAGGCCTTGGCCGCTTCTTTGTACTCTTATCCTTGGTTTCCACGGCGCCCTCCTCGTCTTTGTCTTGAATGTCCTCAGGCAGCGACGTGTAAACAGGAAGCGCGACACTTTTACCTGTTTTGATGTGAAGCGCCTGGATGTTTTTCCACTTCCCAGGGCACTTTTGTACTCCAGCAGCTATGCAATCCATAATATTTTCTACAATCTGGTTTTCGTCCTTCCACCTCCAGCGCGCAGCGCGCATCGTATAGTTGCTGCCTCCTGAAAGTGAGAGATATGCTGACTCTACAGATCGACGGATCCGAGCTCCGAGGTCTCCCGTTATGTTTCCTTTCTGTGCGAGGCGAAGCGGGAGTGGTCGTTTATTGGTGTTCATGAATACCCTGCCTAGTGTTTTGGGCAGCATGTTGATGATGCGATCATCGGCCAAGAACACGTCGTAACTTGCCGCCAGGTCTCGCCGTTGCTGGAATGTTTGAAAGCCAGTCCGCAGCTCTTTCAAGCTAATCACTTTTTTCACCGTTTTTACATTTCTTTCATCCAGCCACTTTTCAGCCTCGGCCTTGTCTTTGACAAACACGCAAAGATCCACGCTGTCCTTGTCGCATTTTTGAAGCGGGTGCGACACTTGGATCCGGTGGAGTTTGAACGACTTTTTCAGGTTGAGCGGAACGCGTTTGAGCGCAAAACTAACCAGCACGAACTCACTGCTATCGCCCCCGCCCTCCTGACTGTCCTCGTCATCTTGGTCGAACAAGTCCATCTTTTCCTTTTTCTTCTTCACCGCCTCGTCATGCGCATACGCGTGCTTGACGAGTGCACTGACCGCCCGCTCCACGCGCTCCTTGCCCACGCGCTCCCTCGCCTCCTCCAGACACTCTTCATGATGCTGACTTGCGCCTCGATCCGCCTCCTTGGCAGCCTTGCGCGCCGCTGCATCTCCTCCTTTACTCTTCCCTTCCTTGCCCTTCTTCGCGCCGCCACTCTTTACGAGCTTGACGCTCACCATCGCCCTCCTCCCTCTCTCTCGCGCGCCCTCTCTCTCTCTCTCGCCTTCAGTTCTCTTGGAACCAATCGAAAACAAACAACAGGAGTTCCTGCAAATGCGTTCCCGTCCTCTCTCCTCTCTCCTCTCTCCTCCTCCTCTTCTTCTCTCTTTTCTTATCATGGTACCATGGTACAGGTGCAGCAACGGGATCACCAAAGCAGGAAAACGTTGAAACAAAATGGCAAGCAAAAGTGCGCATGTCGTACGAACAGATGGATGAAACCTCGAAAACACCATCTTGTTTTGGTACATGTGTACTCGTACATGCTACCAGTTTTTTGAAAAAAAGAAACTTGATAGAATCATGGGTTGAACAATGGTTGATAAAGAGCGATGCGCCTTGGTGGTATCGACGTATTGAGAGATGCATTATCCAGCTTGAACGCAAAGACTACTAGGAAAAAGTGTGAAAAAAAGAAATCGGGATTTCGGGGGAAAGAACAAAAAGAAGGGGAAATTTCCCATTGTTGTGATGGACAAGGAACAAAAATTGTGTGTAAAACGAAAAACGAGTTGTCGAGAGCGCGCGCCGGATTCGTTTCTGCGGTCGTTGGGCAGGGTTTGTTGTTGCGTGGGCATCGAATCGAAAGGTCGATTAGTTTGTCAGTCAGTCTGTCGGTCGGTAGATAGGTAGGTTGGAGAGATGGCCTCGTTTTTCAAAAGTAGCAAGAAGAAAAATGCTGCCGCAGCCAACAAGGCAAGGGAACTGCGACAAAAGCACAGGTCGCTGCCAGGAGGGGGAAGAGGGTTTGCAGACTTGTCGTCGTATGACCCGGACACGCAAAAGTCTGATCTGGACAAGGCGTTGCAGGAACACCTGCTAGAGGCCGAAATCATGGCGGAAAAGATCAAGGCACGGGCACACCGCACGGATGGTGAACATCACCCGACTGCGGAGCTGGAAGAAATGCTCATGGAGACGTATGGCATGAATGGGTGCTATTTCATCGGACATACGAACACCGACATGGACTCTATCGCCTCTGCGATTGGAGGTGCTTCGCTGTTCAACGGCGTTGCAACTCGTTCCGAGCGTGAAGTAAACGGCGAGATCGAGTTTGCTTGCGATTATGCTGGAGTAGACCTGCCGCCGTATTTTGACGATGTTAAAGGTTCGTCTGACGTCTGCAACGAGAAAGGCATTGTTTTGGTGGACCACAACGAGCCAGGCCAGATGATCGCAAGCCTCGGCAAGACCGCCTTCCCGGGCAAAGACGCGTCCAAGAGCGACAAGGAAAATGCCATGAAGCAGATTGCCCGTGTCAAAGGCATCATTGACCACCACGCCCTCAGTGAAGGTTTTGCGACCGGGCACCCTTTGTTTGTCGACATCCGGCCGTGGGGCTCAGCGTGCTCGATTATAACGCACCTCTACGTGCGGCTTGGACGGCCCATCCCAAAGACGGTGTGCCTCGTGCTGCTTTGCGGCATTCTCAGTGACACTATCAACTTGACTTCTCCAACGACCACGCACGCGGACAAAGTCATGGCCACCTTGCTGGCGTTCCTCGCCGAGGAGCGCCACCCCAATCAGCTCGCGAAAGAAATGTTCAAAGCAAAGACGGCACACTTGACAAAGCTACCCCCGTACAGCATCGTGCGCGCCGACCAGAAAAACTTCAAAATGGGCGAATTCATGGTCGGCTGGGCCACAATTGAGGTGAACGACCCACTTCCAATCTTGCAAAAGTCTCGTCAGCTCCTCATGGAACTCCGCGTCCTCAAGAAAGAAAAGGAGCTAGACTTTGCGTTCCTCTCTGTCGTGGACATTGACAAGAAAAACACAAAGTTGCTGCTCTGTGGTGAGAACGAAAGCACGATTGCAAAGGAGGCTTTCGGCGGCAAGTTTGAAGACTCTTCCGCCTATGCTGGCCCCGAGGATGACCACAGCCACGACGGACAAAACTGCAGAGGCCATTCGCATAGCAAGGGCAACACTGAAAAGGAGCTCAATGAACTTACTTCGCTGTTGCACATTGAAAGTGCAAGAGCCATGATGGACATTGGGGCCAAGATCTCGCGAAAGAAAGAGTTCGTGCCACCTCTGAAAACGTTGCTATCTGCGGGCTGGAAACCAAGTCGCCAGAGCGTCAAAATAACGAAAGCGGAGCTTGCTCCAAGTGTGCACACTGAACATGCGTGCGTGGAGGGCGTTGGATGCAGCATTCAGCGAACCTACTCGCTTGACCAAGCTAATCAGCAAGACGGTAACTAACTGAGCGCGCGACACCCATGATGACTATAAAACCCTTTCTCTAATCGAAGAAAAGAAACAAACAAACAAACAAAGAAACAGAGTTGAGAAAGAAACCTTTTCAATCTTCAATACTGCTACGCAGGACGATCGAAGCCGCATTGCCGGACACCAGGGCGACACGTCCTTTGGGACACCAAGACGACACGTCCTTTGCCCTTTCCCATTCATTTATGCTCTCTTTTTGTAGCGTACCTGGTATTGACCAAGAAGGAAAAAACTATCATCCCTCGCACAAGGTCAACAAGCTCCAATGTCCATCATGGCACAAATCAGAGAATTACTACGATCGATTCTCCGTCCATCATCATAACTTGTCCTTCAAGCATCACGGGATTTCACGGTTCCTCCCTCCTCGCGAGCACGCTCCAAAGTTCAGGAGGCCTTTTTCTTCCGCCGAGGGTTCCATGATACGGTTGAACGTCCCACGGAGAAAAAAAAACAAAAAAATTAAAAATTAAAAAGCCGGGACGGCGGAGCTGACACGCTCGTTGGCTGTTCACCTTGCACGGGTACGTCGCTTGACCCTTCGAGGGTACCGCGTAATTCATTTGCCTGTGATTTTTTTTGCCTGTTTGGTTTGGATTGGATTTCGAGCGGGCGGCTCGGGTGGGTTGAACGGTCCGTTTGTGGTGGCGGCCGGCGGAAGCGCGTGGGGGTTGGGTGTTGAGGATGCCAGGGGATGATTTGATTCGTAAACAGGCCAATGGCGACGCGAATGAAGATTTGGACGACTCGCTGAGGGTGCAACCATCCCAGCGACAGTTGATGAGGCCAATGTCGAGCGAAGGGAGTCGCCCTTCGATCGACGAAAGATACGAAGCAGAAGAATACAGCACCGATGGGAACTCTGGATATATGGCTTCATTTGCACTCCCGCCCTCAATCGATATGCTTACTGCAGACTTGGACGAACTAGAACAAGAAGTGTGGGAACAGCTAAAGTACGAGAGCGGAGTCAAAATGACCCTGTGGAATTTGATGTGCTCCAAGTTACATTTTAAAAACCATGACGCCAAACCCCTTCAACCCCCGCCGCTCAAAGAGCTGAACGAGGCTTTCTCCAAGAGTTTCCGCGGGATCGATTATTCTGCTGGAGAAAAGAACAATTTTCGGAACATTTTGAGGAGCTCTGCTCACAACGGAAAAATGATCTTTGGGTTTTGGAAGGCGATGATCAAAGTGTTCCGACCGTGGAAAGCGATTGTGGCGAGTCTCGTCCCAGGTCTTTACCAACTGGGCCTTTCGCTGATTATCAAAGACGTTGTCAACGTGGCCATGTCAACAGGAGATGGTGTGGAGCTCTGGTTAGGCGGGGCGATCATGTTTGTTATTTTTAACATCCAGCTTTACGCTGGCTTTGTATTCGAAATCGAAGTTCCTGGTGGCGGAGTACGCCTTTTGCTGCGGGTGCTGGTCCAAAGACAGCTGATGGCGATGCAAATGCTCCCGAGCGTCGGCTTTTTTGCTCAGGGCGCCATCGGGTCGATATTGTCCGAGTCATGCCGCAACGCGGTGTCGCTTTGGTCATTATTCTTCAGTTCCCTCCAAGAATTTTTTACCCTGTTTTGCTTGATGACGTTTACTGCGACTGCCAACAGCACTGGCAACCCATGGTCAGTGCTTATTGTGCTGACCGTATACGTGTTCTGTTTGCTGGCCGCCACGTTCGTGTTTCTTGCGCGGGACTATCACCGCATCTATCTGCACAAGAAACAACTCATTTGGCGAATGAACTATCTTTCCTGTTCGTCCTCCTTGCTCGAAACCCGCCGAATCACCGTAAAGCATACTGAAGAGGAAAAGGCGCACAAAAGGATTGAAACAGATGTGAATAAAAAATTGTTGCCACAACTCTTTGCGTACCGAAAGCGTGGGTTTCAACGCTACATGTATGATTACACGACAGGTATGGCAATAGCAGAGTTGGGCTTTCTGTCGTACTTTTTTGTCATTTTCTCTATTGGTTACCTCCTCAAGTACACTCCGGCCTACGCAGACCTTGGTACGTTGACAGCTATTATCGTTGCAGCGGAAAAATCAGCCAATACGGTGGTCAACATATACAAGATGATCTTGAACGCTACCTTTGACATGCCATTTGCAGATCAAATCTCCCAAATCTTACTATTCAAAAAAGAAGACTACGTGCAGCAAGACGACGAGGACGCTGTTGACCACGCCAAAGCACATCCAGTGGAATCCCCTTCAACATCATACCAAAGGCAAGAAAGGACTGCGTCTGACCACGACGAACTGACACCAAATGACACCAGGGTAGATATGACGGCATTTGACAGCATGGAGTCCTCGGATAGCAACACCGTGTGATACTTAACACTGAATCATGCTTGCCAGGAAGAAAATAAGTGGCTTTCTTTATATCCAAACTACTCGTAGCTTTTATAATAAATTTAGGAAAGGCTCACGCCTCGTGACATGGACCTACACGTCCCAAAGGAATGGTACCTCCGATGCTTTTCGTAAAAGCTTGCATCGCATTGGGCCCGGCCGCCGGCTCCCCCTTGGCTCTCTCTCTCTCTCTCTCTGGCGGTTAAGCGCTTACGGCCCAGCCACTGGCAGTCAGACAGGCAGGATGGACATCGCCTGGGGCTACCACCGGTCCAAGCAGCTGGTGCGCGAGGCCAATCGCAAGCGGCGGGAGGAAGAGAAGGCCAGGCGGAAGAAGCGCAAGCGGAAGAAGGGCAAAATGCCGGGTTATATGAAGGAAAAGCTCCCCAGGGAAGAGTTGGCAAGGCGAGCGAGGAAAAGGTGGAAGGACACGTAAGTGGGAATGGGGGGCTCGGGAGATATGGAAAAGCATGAGGCTCACTGGCTCGATGGCGTCTTTGTGTGTGAATTCATTCATGGTTTTGGTTGGATTGAAAAAAAAAAAAATTGCAACTCAGTGACGACTGGGTTGTAGTACAAGCACCTGCAAAGAGTAAATTTGAACTTGTCAATCTCAACGATCCAGGACCGGCGCAAAGAGACCACAGATCTTTGCGGAGGAAAAAAAAAGTCCCTCGGGCAGTCACTCCCGCCAAAGAGGAACAAAAGAGTGGGAACGACATTGAAAGGGTTCTTGACCAAGTTCGGAAGAGCCTTGCGCGCTCCAAGCGAGTGCTTGAAGGCCAAGTGACCAACGCTGACAACGCAATTGACACCTCACTACTAGAGGATAAAAGAGACCGACCAAAGAAGAACCCCCGCAAACGTAAATCAAAGCAAAGTGAAAAAAAGGCACAGAGTGGTAAAAAGCAAACAAACCACCAAAGCGACCAATACAGCGACGCCAAGCTAGAAACCTTATTAAGTAGTGTTGAGAGTCTTTTAAAAGGTTAGTGGCCTTTTTCCCCATTGCCAGAGTTTGAGTATATGTGTGCTAACTTGTTGTTGAAAACCTCAAGACCTAAAAGTCTCCAAAAGTGATCAAGATTAAAGCCAGTTTTCTTTGAACAGTGATATGTACAGTAGTACTACGCGTGTGTACATACGTGCACGCAAGCTTAATAAAAAAAAAGAAAAAAAAAGTAAAAATGAATTAGCATTCGTCCAGACGGAGAGAGAATTTCGATCCAAATATTTTTTCTTTCCTGGTTGATACAAAATACGTCGAGACTAAAGCCATTCCTTCAGCTCTCTAGAGCCCCTTGTTTACCATACATACTACAAGCTATCATAAGCACAGCGCAGTTTGTGCTCTTTTGGACAAGCAAGAACTTAGCCCTCCAAAGACTTTGACGCGATACGTCGCACTCGTTTTTTATACTCCTTGGTGTTACTCGTGAATAATTTTGCAGCCTCTGGGTTTGCTGGGCTCCCAGGGTTTGGATCGGTCAACAGGGATTGAATGGAAGTGAGAACGGTTGACACGGTGTAAATCGGTGACCAGTGGTCCTGGATAATATCTAAGCAGAGCGTGCCATCCGAGTAGACGTTAGGATGAAACATCTCGCACGTGAAACGAACCTGAAAACACAAAGAAAAAAGAAAAAAAAAGAAATGTAGGGAAGAGTCAGCTATAAGTACGGAAAAAAAAGAATAGGCGATTTTCAAAAACAAGACAAAAAGAACAAACAAACAAACAACTCACCTTTGGTGGTTTGGACGGGTAGGTTTCGGGAAACATCATCCGCAAGCCGTAGATACCGCCCTCCCAGGGGCTTTCATCCGGTCCAATAATGCTCGCATTCCACACGAAGAGGTTGCTTTCGTTTGCCGGTGCGGCGCTGCACCCTTCGGGCGGCTCGTTCTGCATCTCCATCAGATCGCTCATCAGCCGCTTCTTGGCGGACCCGCCGCCGCCGCCGCCGCTGCTGCTGGATGAGCTCTTCGCGTCCGCGCTCATCGTTCTCCCCTACTCTCGCGCACCCGACTCCCTCCTCCCTTCCTTCCTCCCTTCCTTCCTTCCTGCTTTCCTCACGCCTCCTCGCTCCTCGCGCGCTCGCAATCGTCCCGAGAAAATTTTCAGAAAAAGAAAAATTAGAATTTTGTGATTTTCATTCTTTTCATTCTTTTCATTCTTGAGTCTTTTCTTTCTCCATTTTCATTCATTCTTCTTCTAATTCTAACCCCTTCCTCCCTTCCGTTTGTTTATATCTGGACTGCGACTTGAAATCGCTTTCCCAGATTGATGAATTAATCCGAAGGATGTTTTTCAAGTTCTTGATCATACTTTTTTTTTTTTTAATTTAGAGGCGCATCTATGCCCGAATTGAGGGGTTTCCAATCTTACTGTGGCGTTGGTACCTACTGGGTACCACCATGTAGAGAAGAAAGGTTGCTGGCCCCAGGGTAATCCTTTGATGATCATCCATTGGATGATGATCAATCATATGACAATGGAACCAGAGGAACTCAAAATGGGTACCCATGGGGGAACCAAAGGCCAAGGGCGATGGAGGAGGAGGAGGGGCTGATTATCCCCGCAAGCTGGACGCGAGCGACGGAGGCGATCGTAAAAGCCGCGCGTAAATCATGTTCGCGGAAAGGCACGGGGGAGGGCGTGGTCGTGGCGGCGCTGGGCGCCAAGGGGGCTGGGGAAATCCACTTTCTTGAGAAGGCTGGGCAAGATTTTGAACGAGGTGCGCACAGAGAAACCGAGTGGTAAAGCTGGCAAAACGGCGGGAACCAAAATCGAGGCGTACTATCTTGATGTTGACCTTGGGCAGCCAGAACGCGGAGTCCCCGGAGTCGTGTCACTGACGCGGATCGAAAACAAAAGACATCTTGATTATGCTGTTTACATTGGCGATAACAATCCAAGCATACACCCAACTACATTTTTGGATGCTTGTAGGCATCTCGTGCGCATTTATCAGAATTTAAAGACGGAATCCAGCGGCAACTCCCAACACATGCTTTTGATCAACACGCATGGGTGGAACCTGGGACTTGGAGCTTCACTAACATCTAAAATCTGCCAGTTTGCAGGCGTCACGCATGCCGTCCACTTGCGGCACGATACCCGCCCTGATGAAATAGATGTGTCCAAGTGGGAGGCGGCAACCGCTTTCCCGATTGAGGGAATCACCAAAGGGGCAGCGTACTCTCCCTTTGAAGAACGGTTCCAACGGTTTGCTCGATATTTTCGAGCCTCCTCGCTGGCAAAGCTCGAGTGCATGACACCAGTAAAGGTAGCCGCGCAAGACATGCGCTTACTGGCAAGCATAGAAAATCGAGAGACAAACCCGCTTCAAGCAGACGACTGGTTGCTAGACGCCTTTAATGCAAGCTTTTGTGGCATTTGCCGCTTGGACCCTGAGTCGCTCCTCTACGAGTTTGTCGCTCTTGGCTTGGTTCGTGCCACCGACCGTCAAGGCGAAAGTCTGTATATTATAACTCCGCTTTCTCCAACCCAGCTCGACGAGAGCGGCGCGGATACACTTTTGTTAGGAACCCAACAAGTCCCTCTAGAGCGCTGGCAGCAAGGTGATAGTGACGCGGTCAAATCTAGCGGTGACAAACCTTTTTTTGCCTTTGCAGGCCAAATCATCGACGCAGACATCTCTGGAAAACAAAACACCAAAAACTTGAAGAGGCGGCGCCTCTTGCGGCCTGTTGCAGGCCCCAAACCAGCAGCAACCAGCAGGTGAAAATAAATGAACAAAACTCCTTGAGCAAGTCTCCACCTTTTCGAAGTCTTGACAATCTTTTACGTGACATAAAAATATACATGCATACATTTAGTTTTTACTATCGCCACCATCATGCCTGTCCTACTTTTTTTTCTTTTTCGGGACATTCGGTATCTTTCCTACAACATGAAGCCACAACTGTTCATCCAAGTTGGCTGTCAAAACTGATTTTGGTCCACAAGAATCGGCTTTTTCATCCGGGAGAGACGACGATAATAATGGTGATAAAGAAGAAGAAGATGATGATGATGATGATGATGATGATGATTCCATCATAATATTGGATGCTTGCTTGTGGGAAACCATCGTCAATAAAGGACTCCTGCTACGCGCCGATGTTGGACCATCTTGTCCTTGAAGCAATGGTTGATTTCGACCAAAATTGCCCGTTTCTCTTTCGTCAATTTTCCTCGCTTGTTTGATTTTTACAACTTTGCTCTCATCACCTTCTCTTTTTCTCTTAAAGTGTGTCTTGTAGTGAGAGTTCCGTGAACTTGTTTGCGAAAAGCTTTTCTCGCAGCCTGGGTGAGGGCAGCCATACGGTTTTGCACCTGTGTGCACACGTGTATGGGTCTGCAAGTTTGCTTTGAACGTAAATCGCTTTTGGCAAACGCTGCAAACGAATAATTTCTCCCCAGTATGAACAAGTTTGTGACGCTTGAGCTTTGCGCGCTCATAAAACGATTTGCCACAGCCCTCGTAGTCGCACAAAAAACGACGAGGCTGGTGCGTCAGCGAATGTTTTCGAAGCAAACCTTTTTCCCGAAAAGACTTTCCACAACTTTGAAAAGTGCAAACCCAGGGCCGGTCCCTTTTGGTACCCTCGCCATCAGACTGGCTGTTTGAACTCATCGTTTCTTTCCCACGTGACACGTCCTCACAACAATTCCTCTTCTCTTTGCACCAAAGCGCGCCTCTCTCATCCTGCAATCAGCCCACCAGCTACAACAGTCGCACTCTCTCTCTCTTTTCCTTTTTGGAACCAATGCAACACCCCTATCGATACCCAGCCGATTTCCGACGTGGGAACCCAACGAAAAGCGCTGCTACCAACCCCTGCAATCCAGCAAGCTCAGCGAGCCTGTTTGTCAATCCCTGCAGTCCAGCAAGCTCAGCGAGCCTGCTTGTCAATCCAAAACGCCCTGCAGTCCAGCAAGCTCAGCGAGCCTGCTTGTCAATCCAAGCGCCAGGTCAATGGGTGGATCTGCCTTCGCCCTTCGCGATTCTCTCCTCTCTCTCTCCTCTCTCAGGCTGCTCTTCCCTCCAACCGCCGAGCAAGAATTTTCTTCGGCGAGACTACTACTAGTAACAATTTTTAAAATCTCGGAAGCAAATCTGCACGAATCTGAATTAAATTTTGAACCGGAACTTTCACAAAAGACACAAAAGAGAGAAAAGAAGAGCTGCAACGAGGCGGGGACAAAGTGCAGTGGTAGGTGGGCAACCGCGCGGTGTTAAACAAAAAAAAAACGCATTCGGGCTCGGACGTGTCCATGTGCCAAGACACTTATAGCTGGCCATGGCGGCCTTGCTTCATAGGCGGAGAATGCAAAGAGGGGAATGGCACTTGGTGGTGCGAGTGCGAGGAGGGGTTTGTCGGGTCGGGGCATTTTGCCCAGGTAAGTTTTGGCGAGGAGTAGAGTCGCAGTAGCTGGTTTGGTTTGCCGACTAACGTGAGTGAGTCCGTCCGTCCGTCCGTCCGTCATCATGGGTAGTTGAATAACAAGTCGTGCGCGGTGAATGAAAAAGTGACGCTTGGGTTTGGATATGTAGCATTTTCCCTTGCAATAGCGGCATTCGCATTGCGGATTTATACCCTGACAAGAGAACTCTTGTTCGGAAAAGATCGAAGAAAAAAGCAAAAGGACAAATGGTGGTGGCAAGACCAAAATCTTCGCGTTGAAATTTCAGGGCTTGTGAACGATACCTTTGTGTTGGCTATTGGGTCCTCGTTTGCGTTGTGCCCTACTTGTAGAGTGGGCGACACGACTCTCCTGACAATGCTCGCGGGAATATGCCCAACGTTTTGGTGGATAGATTGTATTATAAAGCTTGACGTGATCGCATCTCGGACTTCGACGTTGGCAGACCTCGACTTGAAAAAAAACAAGGAATTAGCTTCCACGTTGCGGTGGCTCCGGTATCGCGCCGCTCCTGTAATCATTGTTGGCCTTGTGTGGGGCTTTTTGTCGCCCATATTTGTGCTTTTGGCCAATACGGGCACAGGAGAGGAGGATTTGGCTGCTGTCCGCTGTCTGCTTTCTGGAGTCGGCTTCCTCAATAGCTCTGCGTGCATTATCGCACTCATCTTGATGAAAGAATTCGGAAGGGCTATCGATAAAAGACTCGCCGAGCTGGAAAGCATGAGTTTCCAAGACCCGAAATTCAAAAATAAGCTTTTGGCGGTCCAAAGAAAAATACGCAACTTGAGAGCAGTTCTGCTGCAAAACCTCCCAAGCGGGATTCCGTTTTTTGTTTGTGCCGCGATTCCCGGGCTAGCCGTTTTCCTTGGCCACTACTTTATCATGCTCCTTATGATCCTCGGAATTCAGATGACCTTTGGCATGCATTATCTCCTGTGGGTCGACTACAGTACCAAAATGAAGAGCTTTAAAAGTGCCAAAGTGGGCGCCCTTACCAGTAGCTTTAAATCAACCAATTCAAGGTCGATCGCGAGTCAACTCTCAAGCTAGCTGGCCTTGATGTAAATTTAAAAAAAGCGCTCTTTTTTTTTTAAAGCAGGTCTAGACCGTATTCGTGCCCATCATTTTGCCTTTTGCTTTCAAAAAGTCGACCAATTCACCAAGTGTGCGGCTTTCTGACTGAGCGAGCGTTTTCGCTGCGCCAAAAAGTATGAGGCAGCGCTTCGCTCTTGTAAGAGCCACGTTGAGGCGATTATTGCAATTCAAGAAACCTACGTGGTTCCCAACGTTTGATCGACAAAAAGACAAAACCACAATGTCGGCCTCAGATCCTTGAAAACTATCTACAGTGGCCACTTTTGGTCTCCGCTTTATCTTGAGCCGGGCGATCGCGCGCTCAATTTCCCGCACTTGCTGGGAGTAAAAGGTAATAACAATAAGAGAGGTTGCCAGGTCAAGGCCCGCGTTTGCGCGTTCAAGGCGGGAGAGCAAGCTAGCGATCTGGGCCGCTTCCTCGCGATTTCGGTAACTCTTGTTGGATGTTCCGCGTTCATCCCGGCCTTCTGAAACGTCGTAAAAGGCAAGCCGTGGCATCTCAACCACGACCTTGCTCGTTTGCAGCACCGCGGGCGCGTTTTCCAGGCGCTCGTCATAAAATGCTCTGTTTGGAAACTCGCAAATATCAGGATGCATGCGATACTGCGTCCTCAAGAATGAGTACTCGTACCCACAGTCCATCAAGCGTTTCATAAGAGACCTCTGGAACCCGGCATCCGCGGCCGTCTTGGAGAGCACGGTAGCGGGGAGCTGCATCGGATCACCGACCAGCAGCAGGTTTTTCGGTTTTGTTTGGAGAGCCACCCAAGTCTCCGCCTCGGTGCTTTGACTAGCTTCGTCGATGACCAGATACCTCACTTTGCTCTCGAGCGCCTGAACCATACTGGCGCGTCCACAAACACTTTGCGTGGCAAAGACAAAACGTGCGGTCGCAACAAACTCATTCGCTGCTTTTTGCCTCAATGAATCTGGCAATGCTCGCGATTGTTCCGATGCCCATGATCTTGCAAAGCCATCTGATGTGCTGGCTCGCGCCAAAAGCAGCGACGCGGGCGCGGGACCGTCTTTTCGCTTTTCGAACAAAGCGGACCAAATGCACGGCATTCGATTGGACAAGAAATCCCCAAACTCCGCCAGTGCATCGGGCAGATGTGATTCTAGGCCTTGGCAGAGACGTTCAAAGGCTGAATCCAAAGCAAACCTCGAATCAAAGCGTTCCAAACGCTCAACATTCAAAGCAGCGTCTGAGGAAACAAGCGTGATTTGATACTGGCTGACGCACTCGTGACCAAGAAGAAGCAGCAATCGCTCCAAAACGACCTGGACGGACTTGTTAGATGGTCCACTTATAACGACTTTCTCGCCAGCCGACCACGCCACCTTTTCTGCGAGAATCTGCAAAAGATAACACATTGTTGTCGTTTTCCCTGTTCCCGGGGGGCCCTGCCACAGAACAACGCTTTCTCGGGAATCCAGCTTTGCCAGTGCTGCACTTACCGCGCCGAGTTGAGCCTGGTTTAGAATGTGGGCGCAATCTTTTTGCTCGTGTCGCTCTACCTGTACGTCATCGGCTTCGTCTTGATCAAAAAAGACATGACTTCCATTGGTTCCTCTTAGCAAGATGTGCTCGTATGGGAGCTTTTGCGGAAGCACTTTGGACGAAAAGATTCGTTCAAGGGGAAGTAAATTCGGTCCATACGATGCTTTAAATACGGTGCCTTCCTTGAGCAAATTCTCGTCCGACCCTAGATTCATCAAAATCAAACAAACGTGCTCAGTATCGTCGCGCTTACTCTTTATTGATTCGATACCAACATGCAATCGACCTCGGAGTTTGAGAACGAAAATCGTACATGAATTACGCCGTGCTATCATTTCAAACCCCTCCATTACGCGAAAATGGTATTCACAACGCTTAGATGCAACACGTATCAGCTCCAGTTGCACTGTTTCGATTTTAACATCAGAATGCTCGATGCCGGTGCTCTGAAATTCAAGCGCTTTCCCAGGTGAGCGCCTCACCTGGTGCACAACGTGCTTCAAAACTGCCAAGCTTTCCTGCAAAATCAAATCCTGAAACATGGACTGTGCAGAACAAACACTTTCAAAACGCAAGGGCAACTCCTTGCAAGCCTTTTTCTCTTGTACGGCCCCATCATACAAGCGAAGTAGCAACTTTTGAAAAACATCTTGGTGACCCCAGTGACCGGCCGAAGCGCTTTCCTTCCCTGCCTCACTGACAGCTTCCGCCCCCACTCTCCTCCGCTTCCTCTTCCTTCCCCCTCCTTGTTCGTAGCCCGTCAACCTTTCTTCAACACCCTCGCCCCCATGCACCAAACCCACGCTTCCTTCAACCCCGACTTGCCTTTCGTCCCGCTCATCCTCGGCGTACTCGTCGGGCTCGCTGCAGAAGAACTGGGCGTAAAACGGCGGCCGCGCCATCGCCTGTTCTTGTTCTTGTTCTGACTCGGAGTTGATTAGAAGATTAGCCACGTTCATCTTGCTCATCTCGCTGCTCTTTAATTTAGCCATTATATTTGCCAACTTGATCTTGCTCATCTTCCTACGCTTTAATTTGGCTACTTTAGAGTTGTCTTCGCTCTCTGAGTCGGAGGACGACGAATCGAGTGCCAGGAACTCGGCGCTCATGATGAATACAGTAACTCCAGAATCACCAAACGTTGCATGCCGCCGAGCGCACGCCTTGTACAAGAGCCCGCCGAGCAGGTGCGCGTTCGCTCGCTGAAATCGACAAGCGCCCCTCGCTCTCCTCCCCTCCTCCCCTCCTCCTGCTGCTGCTGCCTCTGCCTCTGACTTCACTACTAGGGGGGGGGAGAAAGAAAGAACCAAAAAAGAACTAAGAAAGAACCAACAAAACCAAATCAATTTTATCAGAAAGAAAGAAAGAAAGAAAGAAAAAGGGTTTGGGTTGGAAGAAAGAGGTGTAATGCCCTACCTTGATTGGAAATACGGTATCAAAGGCTTTTGGATGATGCTGTCCATCGTAAGGCTTTGTTGGCGGTGCTTCCGGGTCTTCTCGTTCGCGAGCCGGTTCAGGGACCCGTTTCCGCCAGACATGAAGGAGCGTGCCGCTAAAATGCTCAAGCCGTGCTGCGCGCCTGCATTAAAGATAAAACACGTGTTGACGCTCTCGATCCCTTCAAGGATTAATGGGTAATGCATGTCTACGCTCCAACCGCCGGGGAGCTCGAGTTCAGTGTAAAATGCAGACCAATTCGTGACGACCGTCCAAGGCGACCGAACGTCGTCTACAAAGCCGTGCTGCTGTTCTTGCTCTTCTGGTGTAGGTTCCCTGTCACTCTCGTTGTCTTTTGCAATTGTTGCACGCACCCCTGGTGGCGTTATATCAGCTCCGGGCCTAAAAATAGTAGTCCCAATGTAGTTGCCTGCCAGTTCATGGCCCAGTTTTTCGTCTCTTCCTCGAAAGTTGACCGCCATCTGGCCCACACTCCCCTTGGCCATGCAAACTGGATGGTCTTCTTGGTCAGGCTCAATTCCGCTTACGTGCCCAAGGTACCAGCTGGTGATCACATCATTGGTTGATACCCAGCCACCATCTTTCCCATACCGCTTTTTCAACTGCGCGATTTGCTCAAGGCTGAGCTGTGCGATTATGCCCTCCCCTGGCATCGTGGGCGAACGAAGTACGAATCCACGAGCCTTGGCCGCTATCGAACGCCACATAGTCCCCACAAAGGGGCGGAGGGATCGAAACCATTTTTTTTCCGAAGAGGACATTAACGAAGACTCGATGCCTCTGCTAAAGTCGTGCTCTCTTCGTGATTGCAGCGCCGTCACTTTTTCCCGTGGATCAAGCATTTTGTACAGTGTATAAAACGTGGCGCCGTCTCCAACGGCGTGCAAAAGGCTAAACAAGAGTGCAGCCTGTCGGGTTTCGGGCAGCATGCACAAAGTTACTTTGAATAGCTGGTCGGAAGGGTCTCCAATGCGAGCCTTTCCGACCAAGTACGATTTTGCAACTGTCGCGACCTCTTCGTACGGCATCTCGCTGTTGATGCAGACGTCGTTGACCACCTCCAGGTAATCTTTACCGGGATTCCCATCGGTGCGGTACACCATTGACAGCTTGCCCGTCGCACTGGGGAAGCCAAAAAAGCACGTCAGCCACGGGTTGGCGTCCACGATGGCACGCACACGCTGGCGTAGAAACTCTTCCAGCACCGCCGCGGACGCATCGAAGTCCTCTCCCTCTGGCATCCGAAAGTATGTCACCGCGGACACTCCGGGGAACAGCCTCGCCATGCCCTTTTCTCTCTCCATCAGCTCCTCGACCGCATCAAACTCGTCTGGCCACTTCATTTCCTCTTCCTCCCCCTCGCTGCCCTCGCTCGCTCTCCCCTATTTTCTCGTTTGTTTTTGTTTCGTACTTCTCCTACGCGTTCGCGTCAGGGCGGAAACAGAAAAAAAGTTTACTCAACTTGTTCTTTTCAGGCCAACCGGGTGCACTGAACACTGAACCATTGTCACAAAAGATGCTGGAGAGGTGACGCTGTAGGGCTTTTTACGTCCCGTGCTACTATATAATATGGTTGATTGGATTCACTCCCGCGCCTTCTCTCTCTTTGTAAGTTTTTTCACACAAAGAAGTTTTTTTCTGCGGAAAGTTAGTTCTGAAATTGGATTGCATCGTGTGTGTTTGTGTGTGTGCCATTGCTTGCAAAGATCGTGTCCCCGAAAACTTTTGGGCTGGTCATGCAATGTAAAAGAAAAGAAGATGCAATGTAAAAGAAAAGAGGAAAGGGAAAGAAACACAGAAAAGAGGAAAGGGAAAGAAACACATGATGAGTTTCTTTGTTTGCGTTTCTCTTCAAATTTGAAAAAATTTGAAAGAGAGAGAGAGAGAGAGAGAGAGAGAGAGAGAGAGAGAGAGAGAGGGGGGAAGGATGGCATCGGAGGTGGGCGAGGAGATAGCGCTGGAAGTAGAGGCCGTGGCGACCGCAGCGACGCAATGCTTTGAGCGCGTGGTGGAGCAGGTGCAAATTGTCGAAAAATTGTGCGGGGAAATGGAACGTGATGCGGCAGTGTGCAAGTCGTGGAACAGGTTTGTGGCGAAAGGAGCGGAGATCGCTGCTGCGAGTGGTGACGGAGGGGCGCTGGGTGAGGAGGCTGGAAAGTAAATAGGCCTTCCATGCACTTTATGAAAGGGTCATTTCGAGAAGGACGTGTCTATGGTGTATTCGTCTACGTCTGGTCATAGTATGGAAAGGAAAACGTCGTCCATCTCTGAAATTTTAGCCATTGCGTGTTTACTTTGCCTGCCTGCCTTCCTTGCCTGCTGCATCGGAAACTTGACCAGCCTACACTGGCCACTGCAAACAGAAAATTTTTAAAATTCAACTCCGGACTCGGTGTCCCGCGAATCAATCCTCAGAGGAATCTTCAACTTCTGCCGCGCCTTGTGGCTCACACCCACAATACGTAATATCATTTGTCTCACCAGAAACATAGAGGCGCCTCTATGCCAGAAAGGAGATAAATAAGAAAATAATTTTTTAAACAGAGTATTCGTTCAACAACGGTTCACGAGCAGGAAGTCTCCGAACCACGGGATATGCAAGCGCCATACTGACAACAAACAAAGAAACACAAATCCAAAGTTGCAGTTCCGTCGAAGCGCCGACATATACGCTATCAATGAGCCATGCAATCATGGCCCCCAAGCTTTGAACTCCTTTATAGTATCCTGCGTAGCGAGCAGCGAGGACAGTGTCATCTTTTGCAAGCACAGACATGAGCCAGTAAGCAAATGTTTGCAGCACAGAATCGGCCAATCCGTACCCTGCCATCACAAACAAAGGGTAAACCCACGCTGCACTTGCAAAATCGATTGGGAGAGGCTTATCGTAACCGAATTCCAAGTAGATCCCAAGTGCCCAGCTCACGGTCATGCTTACGAGGACGAAAAAGTACCCTTTGTTCCCACGGATACGAAGCGCTTGCTTGGTGTCCACCAAGTATGCAAAAATCACCGATCCAAACATCTGGGCACCCCAGAACACAGCGGCATTAAGGCCTCGGGTACGGATGGTAAAAAACGAAGTGTCGACGCCATCGATGGCAACCGACTTGGAGTTGACGCCGTTAAAGACATATGTGTAGAAAAAGTTGCTGCTGAAGAACAGTGGAAACAAAAACGACATGTTGCTGTCCGTCACAACCCGCGCAACGTCGATCAACTCTTCCCGGAAAGACTTGAGGGGTGGGAGCGTTACTTGCAGACCGTCTTCTCGTACGACTGAAGTGGGCCTTACAAGAAAAAGGGCCATGAGAGCGCCAAAAGCCATCACCCCGACAAGAGCAAAGTAGGTGGCCGCTGACGCAGTTGCTTCGTCAGAACTGTAATTGACCGCAAAGATCATGAGCCCGCCAATGACGCCGCCGAGGTTGAAAATAACCCAAAAGATGGCGATGTACGTGCCTTTCATTGCCTCTGGGGCATAGGCCATCATGAGAGCTCCTTGTGACGTCCAAAACACCGCTGCTCCAACGCCAAGTAGGAAACCACAAAAAACCCACAACGGAAACGCCCAATCTGCTGCATCAGGTTGTGCCACCAAGTAGTTGAAGACAACGTAGAGCGCATAAGTAAAACCAGCAACAGTCATCAAAAGACGGGGACCAAAGTAGTTGAAGAAAAGGCCTCCAGCGTACCCAAAGATTGCAAAAGTTGCATACAAGAAGAACAGAGGGAAGGAGGCCAAACGAGCATCCTCGGTCCCACCTCCCCCCACCCCTACAATCGCATTAAACATGCCCGGGCAGCAGAACGCAATGACACCAACCAGCACGATCTGCCAAAACCCATTGTACAGCGAAAACTTGCGATTCTTCATCACCGGTTCTCCGTCGCGTTGCTCGCGCACTGGGCCGTCCACGGGAAACGTCTTGCGCGAGTCCATTGCCCCCTCGCCTATGCCCGCTTTACCTGCCTTCCCTTTTTTGTGCGTCTGTTTGAAAAACAACCCTTCGCACCGCTCAGCGCTGAACCGGGCGCTGGCAACCAGTTCAGTTCTCTGAACCGTTGGGGCCAACTTGTGGGAGTGCGGCCGGAATGACATCGATTCAGCTGCACGAGGTTGTTGTTAGGGCTCCTTAGGCTCTTGGCTCTTCTCTTGGCTCTTCTCTGGAAGCGATTACTGCATTGGAGGATTCGGCACAAAGATACAAGGTTGGGTGCTATCAGGGAGGCCTCCTTGTTGCTATGATTTTTTGGATCGCGAGGCCAAGGGACGCGACGGTGACCTTGTTGTCTTGAAACTTAATTCCGATCGCTCCTCCCCGCCAAAACCAACTTCGCCTTCAAATGCCCCACTTAGAAACCTCACTGGTCGCCCCCCGCATTCACGTTGCGTACACATTGAAGAAGAAAAATACGCACGCGCTGGGACGGGAACGCAATCTCGAGTCCTCAGGCTGTGCTTTCTTCCTTTACAGTCAATCAAATCGAAAGGGAAGAACCGCGGAGGGAGATCAAGCAGAGAGAGAGAAGAGAGAGAGAGAGAGAGAGAGGCGTTTGAGAGATGGCCAACGCGGCGCTGTCCCCGGGGCAGAAGGTACAGCTGCAGATGGGCGAGCGCAACTTCAAGGGCCTGGTGTTCTGCTACGACGAGGAGAGCGACGTGCTGGTCCTGGAGGAGCCGCGGAAGCACGGCACGAAGCAGAATGTGCGGATCATCAGGCCGAGTCTGCTTGACAAGGTGGAGGTGCTCGCAGAAGCCGAGGAAGGGGGCTCGGTGCAGAGCAGGCCACACGGCACGGGAAGTCGTAGGGCGCTGCGGTTTGGGTGCTGGGATTACTTCGTGCACCGAAGAATATGTGAATTCTTGCTAGGTGAAGATCGCACTGTGACTCTGGACATCAAACAGTCTGTGAAAGCTACTTTGATGGACATTAAATACAAAAGAAGAGAAGAATCAAAGAGGAAGAAGGAGAACAAACAAACAAAGCACGTCAAACGTCTGAACGAGCACATCCTACCTGAACTTGTGATCGCGGAGGTTGAGGCGCTTCAAAAGATATTCCCTGGGATTGCTGCCTTTGTCTCGGGTGACTTGCACCTCAGCAGCTGTCATCGCCTGACAAGCTTGCCTGATGGTATCCAAGTTAGCGGAACTTTGAGTCTAGACGATTGCACTGCACTGAAAAGCTTGCCTGATGGTCTCCAAGTTAGCGGAACTTTGAATCTTGACAATTGCACTGCACTGACAAGCTTACCGGACGGACTAAAAGTTGGAGGTTCCCTCTTTGCTCGGGGCTGCACTGCACTGGCACATT